>Ga0182018_10000035_pt1 | contig 157809 bp, 147 predicted proteins | sample 812P2MmetaG_FD_120490 | JGI IMG/M metagenome (GOLD analysis project Ga0182018, IMG submission 120490) | Permafrost microbial communities from Stordalen Mire, Sweden - 812P2M metaG | ecosystem: Environmental > Terrestrial > Soil > Wetlands > Permafrost | place: Sweden: Stordalen | collected... | reverse complement strand
GGCGCGTCCGGCATCCGCTTCAGAAACTGCTCGTCGCAACTGAGGACCCGGAAACCGGCTTGCTCCACCTCGTCCCGGACGATACTGGGGTTGATTTCGTGCCGCCTGAGTTGGTCCGCTCGGGCGCGACCCTTGTCCGGCGGCTGTAATCCGCAATGACCATGCGTCCATCCGGCTTGAGTGCATGCAGTATGTGATCGAGCATCCGTTGAACATACTCGAAATGGTGATAGGTGTCCACGACCAGGACAGCGGCAAGTCTATCGGGCGGCAGTTTCGGATTGTCAGCGCCGCCCTTTACGATCTCGACATTCTGCAAGCCGAACACATTTGTTCTGGTTTTCAGCAAGCGCATGGAACCATCAGATATGGGCGGACCTGGAAGGGCGGGGTGAGCGGATAGGCGCCTACGATGTGCATATTGCCGGGATCGCCTTGGCGCGCGGTCACGTCTTGGCAACGCACAACGTTCGCGAATTTGGCCGCGTTGGACCGATCTGGGACGCTTGCCCGATTACACCCGTCAGGTCCCACGCAAGGGGTTGACGATCTTCAGACCCGCGAAGTGCCTTTCGTTTTCGGTGACAATCACGCAATCGTTCGCTTCGGCCACCGCGGCAACGATCATGTCGAGTGGGCTTCGCGGTCGTCCTTTCGCCCTCCCGTCGGCCATCAGCCGCGCCCAAATGAGGCTGGCTCCCTCGTCGAACGGAAGCACCCGCCCGGCGAACAACGCTTGTGGGCCCTCGGGGCCGGAAAACCAACGCTCCAGCTCCCTGCGCTTCTTTCCAGGCGGCTTCTCCAGAATTCCACGGCGGATCTCAGCGATTGTCATCGAAGAAATAAATAGATCTTCGTCTGGTTGTTCCGCCATCCACGCGACCAGATTTTCCGATGGCGCCGGTTTGGTGACATTGCTAATGATATTGGTGTCGAGGAGGCTCCTGCTCACAGGTCAACCTTGCGGCCCGCCGTCACCGGGCGTTTGAGATCCAGATCGGCGCCGACCAGCGGCGATCGGCGTAATGCGCTAAGAATACCGCCCTTTTTCGGTGGCTCCCCCGCAATAGTGCGGCGGATCGTGGCTCGAATCCGTGCCGAATCGGGGCCATCGCCGGCGAGCCGGTTGGCAAGCGACCGGATCAAGTCACGATCGCCGTCAAGTCCCAGAACCTCGAACCGAGCCATCCCTCGCTGCTTGAGGCGCTCCCGGTAGTTGTTCAGCGCTCTTTTTTGCGGCGTGGAGCTCATGGCGAATTCCTTTCCGTATATCCAGTAATATAACCAGATTGTAGCATTGGAGTACGATGCGATATCCAGGTAGCCCAAGCTCCGCGGATTACTCCCCATAGTACGCGCCAGGTTCCCGCGACGCTTGGACGGTTGCTCCTCCAGCCTGACTTGGTTCGAGTGGGTGTATGAGACATGGGTTCGTTTTCCAGTTTGGTAAATTCGCTCCATCGCACCGTAGCCGGACGCGCTCCAGGGTATTCTGGAAGATGCCATGAGTCTTACCACCGCAATTCATGCCCCGCGCGGCTCCACGTTGAGCTGCAAGGGATGGCACCAGGAAGCTGCCCTGCGGATGCTCCACAACAACCTCGATCCCGAGGTGGCGGAGCGGCCCGACGATCTGATCGTGTATGGCGGAACGGGGCGCGCGGCGCGCGATTGGCCGTCGTTCCACGCCATTGTGCGCGCGCTGCGGGCGCTCGAAAACGATGAGACGCTGCTGGTGCAGTCGGGACGTCCGGTGGGCGTGTTTCGCACCCATCCTGAGGCGCCGCGCGTACTGTTGGCGAATTCCAACCTGGTGGGGCAATGGTCGAACTGGGACGAATTCAACCGCCTGGAACGTATGGGCCTCACGATGTATGGGCAGATGACGGCAGGGTCGTGGATCTACATCGGCAGCCAGGGCATCGTGCAGGGCACCTATGAGACGTTCGCTTCGGTGGGCCGCAAGCATTTCGGCGGGTCGCTGGTGGGCAAGCTGGTGGTCTCGGGCGGAATGGGCGGAATGGGCGGCGCCCAACCACTGGCTGCGACTATGAACGAGGCCAACTTCCTGGGCATCGAGGTGGACCCGCAGCGCATCCGCCGGCGTTTGGAGACCGGCTACTGCGACGCGATGGCGTGGAATCTGGACGAAGCGTTGCGCCTTCTGGAAGGCCAGGCCGGGATTTCCGTGGCCCTGGTGGGCAACTGCGCGGACGTTCTGCCGGAGATGGTACGGCGCGGGTTCGTTCCGGACATTCTCACCGACCAGACCAGCGCGCACGATCCGCTGAACGGGTATGTGCCCAACGGCATGACGATGGAGGAAGCCCGGGCGCTGCGCACGGGCGATCCGGCGGGCTACGTAGCTCGGTCGTCGCACGCGATGGGCGTTCACGTGGAAGCCATGCTCGCGCTGCAACGCAAGGGCTCGGTGACATTCGATTACGGCAACAATCTGCGGACCCAGGCCAAGAAGGCCGGCGTGGAGAACGCGTTCGATATCCCCGGGTTCGTGCCGGAATATATCCGGCCCCTCTTCTGCGAAGGGCGCGGACCGTTCCGTTGGGTGGCGCTTTCGGGCGATCCGGAGGACATCTACCGCACCGATCGGCTGGCCGCCGAGCTGTTTCCGCACGATGAGACCCTGGCGCGCTGGCTGCCGCTGGCCCGCAAGCGAATTCAGTTTCAGGGATTGCCGGCGCGGATCTGCTGGCTGGGCTACGGGGCGCGCGCGGAGTTCGGTCTGGCCATGAACCGGCTGGTGCGGAGTGGCGAATTGAAGGCGCCGATTGTCATTGGCCGAGACCATCTGGACGCCGGATCGGTGGCGTCGCCCTATCGCGAGACCGAAGCCATGCGCGACGGCTCGGACGCCATCGCGGACTGGCCGTTGCTGAATGCGCTGGTGAATACGGCCGCGGGCGCATCGTGGGTGTCGATTCACAACGGCGGCGGCGTGGGAATCGGATATTCGCAACATGCCGGGATGGTAGTGGTGGCCGATGGCTCGGAGGAGTCCGGGCGGCGCCTGGAACGGGTGCTGACCAGCGACCCGGGCACGGGGGTGATCCGGCATGCCGACGCCGGGTACGAAGACGCCATCCGGTTTGCCAAAGAGCACGGATTGAAGCGGCCCATGCAGGAATGACTATGTCCGGACAACTGGTAGAGTGTGTACCGAATTTCTCCGAGGGGCGCGACCTCGCCAAGATTGACGCCATCGTGCAGGCCATGCTGGCCGTGCCGGAGGTGGCGCTGCTCGATCGCGAGTCGGATGGCGACCACAACCGTTCGGTGATTACGCTGGTGGGTCCGCCGGCCGCGGTGGCCGATGCGGCGTTTCGGGGCGTCGAAAGGGCCGTGGCGCTCATCGATCTCACCGTGCACCAGGGCGCGCACCCGCGCATCGGCGCGGCGGACGTGGTGCCGTTCATCCCCATTGAGGGCGTCACGCTTGAGGACTGCGTCCGCCTGGCCGAGCGGCTCGGGCAGGAAATCTGGACGAAACTAAAGGTCCCGGTCTATCTTTATGAAGCGGCGGCGAAACGGTCCGACCGCACCAATCTGGAAAATATCCGGCGTGGGCAGTTTGAGGCGTTGGCCAAGGAAATGGGCGCAATCGCGGAGCGCCATCCGGATATCGGCGACGCGGTCTGCCACCCGACGGCCGGTGCGGTGGCAGTGGGCGCGCGCAAGTTCCTCATCGCGTACAACGTCAACCTGGGGACGCCGGACCTGAGCATCGCGCGGAAGATCGCGAGGACCATCCGGTTTTCAAACGGCGGCTTCCGCTATGTGAAATCCATGGGCGTGATGCTGGGGTCGCGCAACCTGGCGCAGGTGTCCATCAATCTGACGGATTTCGAACAGACGCCGGTACACCTGGTGTTTGAGATGGTGAAGCGCGAGGCGGAGCGGTACGGCGTGCCGGTGGTGGGCAGCGAGATTGTCGGGCTGATTCCGGGAAAGGCTCTGGAGATGGCGGCCGATTACTTCCTGCGGTGCGAGAATTTCCGGCCGGAACTGATTCTGGAACGGCGCATCTCGGACGCCGTGGCCAGGCGGGCCGGCCTGCCGCAGTTCCTGGACGCGCTGGCCGCGCCCGCGGCGACGCCCGGCGGCGGGAGCGCGTCGGCGGCGGCGGCGGCCATGGCGGCGGCCTTGGGATCCATGGTGACGCGCCTGTCCAAACTGGACAGCAACACGTTCGAAGAGGACCGCGGCTTCTTCACGGAGGCGGTGGATCGCGACGCCGACGCATTTCAGAAGGTAATGGCCGCGTACAAGATTCCGAAAGCGGAGCGCGGTCCGTTTGTGGAGGAAGCCCTGCACGGCGCGGCCGAGGTTCCGCTCGAAGTGTGGGAGCGATGCGCGGCGATGGCTCGCCGGCTGGACGATCTGCGGATCCCGGCCAAATTCGCGAGCGACCTGGCGGTGGCCAAGGCGTTGACGGTGGCGGCGAAGGCGGGCGTGCTGGAAAACGTGCGCATCAATCTCGATTCCATTCAGGACTCGGCGTTTCGCGAGGCGGTGGAGACCCGGTTGCGCGCCGCGGGGGCATAGTGGGTGGGCTGGCCATCCTGAATTGCAGCCAGTTGGTGACGTTGGCTGGTCCCGACCGTCCGCGCACCGCGGGCGAGATGCGCGATCTGGCGGTGATTGCGGAGGGCGCTCTGCTGGTCCGCGAGGGGCGCGTTGCGGCCGCGGGAACGCGTAGAGAGATCGAGCGGCTCATTTCCAAGGACACGGACGTGGTGGATGCCGGGGGGCGCATCGTCCTTCCCGGATTCGTGGATGCGCACACGCACCCGGTATTCGCGGGGACGCGCGCCGATGAGTTCGAACTGCGCGCCGAAGGGGCCACGTACGCGGAGATCGCCGCGGGCGGCGGAGGGATCCGATCCACGGTACAGAAGACGCGGGAGGCCGCGGAGAGCGAGTTACTCGATTCGGCGCGCCGCTACCGCGGGTGGTTTCTGCGCGGCGGCACGACTACGGTGGAGGCGAAATCGGGGTACGGGCTCTCGCTCGAAGCGGAGCTGAAAATCCTCAGAGTGATCCGGCAGCTTGGCGCCGAGGGTGGTCTGCGATACGTGCCCACATTTCTGGGCGCGCACGAGGTCCCCGACGAATATCGGGGACGAATCGACGAGTACGTGCAATTGGTAGCCGGCGAAATGCTGCCGGAGGTGGCCCGCGGCAAGCTGGCGGAATACTGCGACGTGTTTTGCGAGCCGAATGTATTTCCAGTGGAGCAGGCGCGCGTGGTGTTGCGGGCCGCCCGGGAACTGGGCTTGGGAATTCGCATGCATGCCGACCAGTTCAGCGCGGATTACGGGACGCGGTTGGCGGCGGAACTGGGCGCGGCGACGGCGGACCATCTGGAATCGACCGGCGAGTCCGGCTGCCAGGCTCTGCGAGCGGCCGGGGTACAGCCCGTACTGCTTCCGGCGTCGGTGTACGCGCTGGGCCGGACGCGCTATCCGGCGGCGCGCCCGATGATCGACATGGGCATGGCGGTGGTGCTGGCAACGGATTTCAACCCCGGTTCTTCGCCGACGACATCAATGGCGATGGTGTTGTCGCTAGCCTGCACGCAGATGAAGATGACTGTCGCGGAAGCCATCACCGCGGCCACGATCAATGCGGCCTGCAGCCTGGGACGCGGGCACGAAATCGGCTCGCTCGCACCGGGCAAGTTGGCGGATTTCGCGATTCACGATTTTGGCGATTATCGCGAATTGCCATACTTCTTCGGACGGGAGCCGGCTTGGCAGGTTTATTCCGGAGGAACGTGCGTAATGAGCCGCACCCGACAAGAATTTTGAAGAATTTATGATCGAAATGGAGGGTTCGAACGTCTAAGTTAGCAGCAAGGCTTTTTTCATGACGAGACCCTACATTTCGGAGGCGGGAAAGCTTGCGGAGTTGCGCGCGCTTACGGACCGTCAGCTCGTTCGATTGATCACCAACCAGTTAGAGCGTGGATTCGCGTTGACGCGCCATCCGGAATATGCGGCGGGCGATTGTTACGAAGAAGTAACACGGCTCTGTTCGGAAACCGGCCGGCTGTTGCCGGTGGTGAACCGCGCCGACCGCGATCGTCTGCAGTCCCGGCTCATGGAACTGCAGGACAGGCTGCGATTCGGCATCACCATGGAAGCAGCCTCGTAACTGGCGTGCCCGGCAAGACCATCAGCGAGAAAATCCTTTCCGCAAAATCGGGCGTGGATGCACGTGCAGGGGACGTGGTGGTCTGCCGTGCCGATTACGCGCTCGGCACCGACGGTTCCACTCCGATGGCGCTCGACTACTTCGCGGCCATGGGCGGGGAGCGCGTCCATGGCCCGGGACGGATGGTCTTCGCGCTGGACCATTACGCGCCGGCTCCCAGCCGCGCCACCGCCGTGCTGCATCAGCGCATGCGCGAGTTCGCGGGCCGGCATGGCATTCCGCTTTATGACGTGGGTGAAGGCATTGGCCACCAGCTCATCGTGGAATCGGGACGCGCGCTTCCCGGCGGACTGGTGGTGGGCGCCGACAGCCACTCGGTGACCTACGGCGCGCTCAATTGTTTCGGTACCGGCATCGGATCGTCGGACCTGGCGGCCATTCTGATGAGCGGAGAAATCTGGCTGAGAATTCCCGAATCGATTCGTGTGAACTTAACCGGGCGTCTGCCGGACGGGGTGTATCCCAAGGACGCGGCGCTGGAATTGGCGCGTCGACTGGGAGCGGACGGCGCCACCTATCGGGCCATCGAGTTCGCGGGCGATGGCGTCGCTTGGCTCGACCTGGAAGATCGCCTGGTCTTGAGCAATCTGACGGTGGAGATGGGCGCCAAGGCCGGCATGTTTCCTGCCGACGAACGGACTTTCGCATACCTGGAAGGCCGAGCATCCACGCCGTTCGAGCCCGTGCACCCGGACCCGGATGCGTCGTACTGCCGTGAGATCTCGATCGCGCTCGACGGACTGGCGCCGCTGGTCGCCCTGCCGCACCTGGTGGACCGCGTGGAGCCGGTGCATTGCGCCGCCGGGACGCCGGTGCAGATGGTGTACCTGGGCACATGCACGGGGGGACGCGTTCGCGATTTTCACCAGGCGCGCGACATTCTGAAGGCGGCGGGCGGCGTGGCTCCCGGCGTCCAACTGGTGGTGACCCCGGCATCGCGCGAAGTGCTCGACGCGCTGGCGCGCGACGGCACGCTGGCCGAGTTCATCGGAATGGGCGCGGTGATCGGAACGCCCGGATGCGGCTCGTGCTGCGGCACCTGCGGTGCGATTCCCGGCGACGGCGTCAACGTGATTTCCACCGCCAACCGGAATTTCAAGGGGCGGATGGGCAACGGCAGCGCGTCGATTTATCTGGCGTCGCCGGCCAGTTGTGCCGCGGCGGCCGCGCGCGGAGCGATCACGGACCCGCGGGAGATCGGCTCGTGACCGCGCCCGCCTTCGAAGCCCGGGCCCGCGTGTTCGGCGACGATGTCAATACCGACTACATCATTACCTCGCGGCGCAAACGCGAAAGTCTCGATCCGCAGGTGCTGCGGCAGTATCTGTTTGAGGAACTGGATGCCAGTTTTGCGGGGTCGGTCGAGCCCGGGGATGTGATCGTGGCCGGCCGCAACTTCGGATGCGGTTCCGCCATGGAAGTGGCCGTCACCGCAGTGTTGGGCGCCGGCATTCGCGCGGTACTGGCGCGGGGATTCTCGCGGACCTACTACCGGAATGCGGTGAACAACGGCTTGCTGCCGCTGATCGGCGACACCGGCCGGATCGCGGAGGGCGACCATCTGATGGTTGAGCCGGGCTTGGTCCGCAACGTGTCGACGGGTGAGAGCATCGTGACGGAGCCGCTGCCCGCCATCATGCTGGACATCGTCGGCGAGGGGGGATTGGTGGCGTATTTCCGGAAGTACGGGAGGTTTCAGGTGACGGGGCGTTAGGCACACCGCGGCCCTTCGGCGTCAGGAAAATGAACTTCCAGGCGGATGCCGGCGGGTTGCAGGTTCGCCGCCGCCAGGGAACCGCCAAACAGGGAGACAATCCGGCCGGCGATGGCCGGGTCTAATCCCAGATCGCCCGCCCGCGTGCTGGATTCGTTGATCCCGAAGAGCTCGAAGAATCGAGCGAGGGCCGCGTCCGGTATGGCGCCTGTCCGGGTCTCAATGGCGACCGTGACGGTATCCGCGGTGTTGGCGGCTGTCACGAGGACGGTATCGCCGGGAGTGCAGAACTTCACCACTGTCTCCAGGAGTGCGTGCCATGCCCTGACCAGCAGGTCGCGATCTCCCCGGGTCCGTCCCATTTCCGTTTGCGGCATCTCGATCCGTACATTCCGGGCCAGGGCGAGTTGGGCGGCAGACCGGCTGGCGCGCGTCAGAACATCGCGCAAACAGACCGGGTCCGTCCGGAATTTGCCGCCTTCGATTTCGATTTGCGTGAGCAGAAGCGCGCTGTCCACCAGGGCCAGGATGCGTTGTTTGGACTCTCCGAAGATCGCACCCAGTTCCTTGCCGCCGGCGGCGGACTCCAGTTCCGTGAGTACCAGATCGGCGGCGCCAAGCAGACCGTTCAGAGGCGTTCGGAGTTCATGAGAAATCATCCGCAGGAACTCGCTCTTGGCCCGGTCCAGCATGGCCAGCCGCCGGTTGGCTGCCTCCAGATCGCGCGTGCGCGATTGGACGATGGCGTCCAGATGCCGGTTTTGGTGGTGCAGGGCCTCCTGCAGACGGTGCAGCTTCAAGTGGGTTTCGACTCGCGCATGCACCTCTTCGAACTCAAACGGTTTGGATATGTAGTCCAAGCCGCCCGCGCGAAAGGCTTCCACTTTATCGGCGGTATGGCTCAGGGCGCTCAGAAAGATGACAGGGGTCCCGGCCAACCGCGGATCGTTTTTGACCTGTTTGCAGACTTCATATCCATTCAGGCCAGGCATGTTGATGTCGAGCAGCATCAGATCGGGAGGCTGTTCCCGCGCGGCTTCCAAGGCATCGAGGCCGCGCATGAAGGAGCGCACCCGGTGGCCCTTCCGCCGCAACATCTCTTCGAGCAGCATGACGTTGGGCGGATGGTCGTCCACCACCATGATGTCGGCTTCGACGGCGATCTCCGCTGAGGTCCCGGTATGGATCGCCGCCAGCATGTTAGGTGGCCTGCTCCAAACCGGCGGGCACGGACGAAGGAAAGCTGGAGGCCGGTGCGAAATCGCCGGCGGCCTCGCTGGCCAATCTTTCAATGGCCTCGGCCGCGTGGAGCAACTGAATACGGAGCCACCTCAGATCTTCCGCCAGCGCCTGCCCTTTTTCGGCGAACCGGTCCAGTTCGCGCAACGCGGCATCCAGGCGGCGTTTCGAGGCGGAGGCAAGTTCCGCGCAGAGCTCGGTCCGGTGTTCCATCTGCCGGTACAGCCAACGGGTTACCAGGAGGTTATGGACTCGCAAGGTGGCCTCCGCCGTGTCGATCGGCTTGGCCAGGAAGTCTTTGGCTCCGAGGCCCAAGGCTTTTTGTTTGGCGATGCGCGAGGCGTCCGCGGTGATCACCAGAATGGGAAGGTACGCGCCGCTGGGAATCCAGCCGTTCAACTGCCTCATGACCGCATAGCCGTCCAACTTCGGCATCATCAGGTCGAGCAGAATGAGATCGGGTTGGAAGGTACGGAACTGGTCGAGGATCTGGCGCGAATCCGTGATGGCCAGGTAGTTCTTGTAGCCCGCATGTTGGAGCACACGCTCCAGCAGCAGGACGTTGGGTTCCTGGTCGTCCACGATGAGAATGCGGCTGCCGGAGAGAACTTCCTTATCCATATCCATATGGGTAGCCGGTTTACACTTCGACGCCCAGGACTTCGTCGATGAAATGCAACAAATTCCTGACATCCAGGGGCTTGGTGAAATAGGCCTTGGCGCCCGAAGCCAGCAGGCGTTCGATCTGGCCGGGTGTGGCGTCCGCGCTGATCATCGCGACCGGAATGCTGGAGGTGGCCGGTTGGCTCCGTAGAATTCGCAGAACTTCATCTCCCGTGAGATCGGGAAGATGGAGGTCGAGAAGGATCAGATCGGGGGTATGCTGCAGCGCCAGTTCGATCCCCAGCCTTCCCTGCATGGACGAAATGAGCTGCACCTCCGGGCGGTTCTCCAGAATCCGTTCCATCAGCAGGTTATTGGAAAGATTGTCTTCGATGTAAAGGACCTTGGTGGTCTTGGCGGAGGTCTCCTGGGAAACCGGTTGTTCCCTGGGATCACCACGGTGCAATTGATCGTAAGTTTGCACCGGACCTTCGCAGATGGGCAAGTCCACCCAGAACGTGCTGCCGGCGCCGACCTGGCTATCAACTCCGAGCTTTCCGCCCATGGCAACCACCAGGCGTTGGCTCAGGGCTAACCCGATACCGGTGCCTTCGATTCCCGATTGGTCCGCGCCTAACCTCTCAAACGGCTGGAACAACCGCGGCAGGCTGTCGGGCGCAAGACCATGTCCGGTGTCGCGGATGGCCAGACGGAACCGGCGGTCTTCGGACACACTACAGGCCACGGTTACAGTTCCGCCAAACCGGTTGTACTTGATCGCATTGGAAAGCAGATTCAGCACGACCTGCTGAAAGCGCTGGCGATCCGCCAGAACGTGGCGCTTCCAGTCCGGCGAAGCCTCCAGCCGGAGGGTAACGCAGGATTGCGTGGCCAGAGGGTCCACAAGATCGATGGCGGATTGAATGGCTTCACCGGCGTGGATGGGCTCGGTGGAAAACGTCATCCTGCCGGCTTCGATGCGCGCCAGGTCCAGCACCTCGTTGATCAGGTTCAACAGGTGGCGTCCGCCCTTGAGAATCTGGTCGACGCTTTGCTGCTGGGGCGCGCTCAAAGGATCGAGATCGAGCAACTGCGCGAAGCCCAGAATTGCATTCAGGGGGGTGCGGAGCTCGTGGCTCATGCGCGAAAGGAATTCACTTTTGGCGTGGTTGGCTTGTTCCGCCTCCGCCCGGGCGATACGGAGGATTTCCTCGTTTCGTTTGACTCCGCTGATATCGCGAAGCACGGCAACTCCGCCGCGCAAACCGTGCTCCTCACGGAGAGGTGTCGCGGTTACGTGGACCCATACTCCGTCGGGTGCGGCTTTGTGGCGGACAAACATCTCCGTGTTTCGGGGACTCTCGCCGCGGATGGCGCAGACCAGGGGCAGCTCGTCAAGCGGGAGGGGCGTGACGCCATCGGACCGAAAGACCGAGCGTTGCTCCAGCCACTCGGCGGGAGTGCTGTTGACCGCATATTCCCCCATGAGCACAGCGGCCGCGGGATTGGACAACACCACCCGTCCGGATTGATCGGCAACCACTACGGCATCGCCCATACTGTCCAGAATGCAGCGCAACAGTTCGGTCTGCTTCCGATTGCCGGCTTCCGATTGCGCCAGTTCGCGGGCTCTCTGCTCCAGATCGGCGGTCCGCTGGTTGAGCAGATTCGCGGCGCCCTGAAGGGCCTTGCCGAACCCCCCAATCTCGTCGCGCGCGAACTCATTGAGCGCCGGCATGCGTCCCTCAGCCAAGCCGCTGGCATTCTTCTGCAATCGGGCGATCCGGCGAACGATGCCGGAGGCGAACAGCAGCATGGGGACGATTCCGCCGATCAGGCCCACCACAATGGCCGCCAGGCCGGTTACGTCGGAAGCCTTCAGGGCACGGGCGAGGGCCGCGGAATCGGCAATCAGCAGCCGGCGGTCGATCCGCTGTATGGCCGCAAGTTCGCTGTCGATCCGGACCATGACGACCCGGTTCTTTTCCATCCATGGCTCGCTGGGCAGTTTGGCGGGGGGCTCCGAGGACCGCGCGAACGCGGCGATAAATTTGTCCGTGACCGCTTGTCTTTCCGCGATGGACGCCTCGAGCGTTTTCAAATGTTCAAGCTGGCCGGCACGGTTGCCAAGCAGGGACTGGAGTTGCCGCAGAGGCTCATTGCGCCGCACGGTTGCGGCCTTGTAGTCCTGTAGATACCGTGGATCGCCGGCGAGGGCATACCCTCTGGCGGCATTGTCCTCCTCGAGCAATACGGTGCGGACCCGCTGCAGGGAGACATAGACTTCAAGCCCGCTGCGTACCCAGCGGCCGGCTTTCCGGTATTGCAGTTGAACGACAAAGAATGCGGCGCTGAACGCGAGGAGGGCCAATACTGGAATCGCCGTGACGATCAGCCCCTTCCGGCGCAGTGAAAGATTCAGCCAAATCCGTTGGAAGCGTCCCGTCGCGTTGTCCACAGGCCATCCTTGTTCGCGGAAGCGTACAAGTGGATGCGGAGACTCAAGCCGAGACTCCGGCCACGTGGATAATTAAACAGGAATTTCTCTTGAGGATAAAGATTGTCTTTAGATATCGATAGTGCGTGTAATTACAAATGCCATCATTCGGGCAAGCGGGAAAACAGGCCGCGGTCGAGAATGCGCTTGGTCAGCTCCTCGGTGTTGACATACTGATCCAGTTCGGAATCGCGGAAGTAGAGTTTGCCGCCGGGCAGCAGGCCGACTTCGATGGCCAGCGGCCGGCCGGCGCGGTCGACCTGAAAGCCGGGCAGCTTAGTGTCCGCGTGGATCTCGATCTTGGAAAGCGGCTCCCACTTGCCGTTTTGTTTCTCCCGTACGGTGATGAGGAGCCGCGACAGATGGCCGGAAATTTCGGCCGATTCGGGGCCAAAGGCTTTCTGGTACTCTTCCAGGCACTCGGTGAGAGTCTTCTGAAGGTCCTCGAGCGCGCGCGGCAGGCGCTCCAACACCTCAGCCTCGCGTTTCCGCCGGTCGTTCTCTTCGGTGATGCGCATGTCGAGCCACTGAAAACTCATAACGAGCTTTATGGTAGCAGGGGAGAGCGATGAAATTAGGCGACGTAATCCGCGGCGGGCAAGGGATCGGCGTGGCGCGGACGGCTGGCCGCCGCTCCAGGTTCGGCGGCGGCGACTTCCATCGTATCCTCTATTGGAATCGCCATTGGGCGGAAGGAGAACCATTGGGCCATTTCAGCGTCGCCCGCGCGGCGGCGGCTCATGATCAGGCGGCGGCGATGGAGCGCGCGTGGGAGCAGGCGCGCCACGTGCCAGAAGGCCGGGAGCGAAGCCGGTTCCCAGAACAAACACGCGCCGATCACGATCAGATCGCGCAGCGTCATCGCGAGGCCATGGCGGCGGTAGAGCCCGGCCGTAGCATTCTTGATGCGCATCAGGAACCGGTTCTTCACCGAGTGCATGTTAATGAGGGCAGGCACGGAACGGCGGTTGCCGGGCGTCACGGTGCGCACGTGATAGGCGGTCGCGGCGGGAGTATAGATGGAGCGCCAGCCCATCAAGATGGCGCGCCACGCCACGTCGGCGTCCTCGCGGTAGACGAAGAAATCCGGGTCGAAGAAATCGCCTTCGATCGAGACGTCCTCGATCATCGCGCGCCGGTAGAGCGCCGCGGCGGCGGAGGCTCCGAAGACATATTCGACGCATTCGAAGCTCTGGCCGTCCGGTTGGCGCCATCCGCGGTCGAAGTGGCGCATGCTGGGAGTGAAGAAGATTCCGGTGGAGTCGATGCGGGTTTCGGGCAACGCCTGGAAACCCGGACCGATGGAGAACAGCTTGCCGCACACCGTGCCGGCGCCGGGGTCGGATTGACCGGCGTCCACCAGGCGGCCGATGAATCCGGGGCGCAGCAGGACGTCCGGGTTCAGAGACAGCACCCACTCGCTTGTGCTGGAGCGGATGGCGCGATTCTGGGCTTCGGCAAATCCAACGTTACGATCCAGGCGGAGGATCCGGATGCGGCCGCCGAACTCCCTGAGGATCTCCAGGGTGCCGTCAGTGGAGGCATTGTCGACGACTACAATTTCGAGCGGCACTCCTTTCTGCCGGAGGGCGGCTTCGAGACAACGGCGGATATAACGGCCGCTGTTATAGGTTACGATGGCGACACAAACGGTTCCGGTGGGCACTGTTTTGTTTTCGTTAAGGTCCGTTACAACAATCCGTTACACCTAAGAAGACCCCGCAGACACCCTATTCAACTACACTGAAATTCGGCCCGATATTGCCGAAGAAGCCCGGAATCCGTGTAAGCTATTGTAACAATAGGACGTGACGCGTCAAAGCGAGTGTGCGGAAGAGTCCCCAAAAATATTTCTTGCAGCAGTGTAGTGGAAACGTAGGGAATCCGGGTCTTAGTAGTGACTTTGAGGCAATGTCCGTGCTCAGCATAGGTCTACAGCTCGTGACAGTTTTCCGGCTGGATCGTACAGCGACGGCGTTGCAGAATCGCGTGACAGAGCTTTTCGAGGAGTCGCGCGAAGATGTGTTTCGCTACCTTCTCACGCTGGGCCTTCGTCCATCCCGGGCGCAAGAGACCGTGCAGGAAGTCTTTTTGCGGCTCTACGCCTCCTTACAGAAGGGCGAAGACATTCAGAACCCCCGGGGATGGATTTTCCGCGTGGCGCACAATTATGGTTTAAAGGTGCGGGCTCGCCAGGCAGCCGAAGATCCATTCGATGCCGGCATGGAATTGCAGTTGGCGTCGCATGCGGACACCCCCGAGCAGGAATTGTTGGAGCAGGAACGGGTGTTGCAGTTCCACCGCGCGGTTGAGGGGCTTTCCGAACAGCAGAGGCGCTGTCTGCTTCTCAGAATGGAAGGCTTGCGGTATCCCGAGATCGGGTCGGCGCTCGGAATCAGCGCCTCGGCTGTGGGTGAGTTTCTGCGGCGCGCGGTGGTGCGGTTGAAGAAAGTACGCGCGGTTGAAGGTTCGAAATGAGCAGCTTCCAACATCCCGGCGAAGGCGTGTTGTTACGCTACATCGACGGCGAACTGCCGGGGCGGAAGTCGCGGCAGGTACGGCATCATCTGGAAGCGTGCTGGCAATGCCGTGGCCTGGTCGAGGAATTGGAAGGCGCCGTGGCGGAATGCATCCGGTACCGCAAACAAGTTCAAAGTTATTTGCCGGCGCCGCCCAAAGCCTGGTCCGATCTGTCCCGTGACTTCAGCCGGATCGACGCGTCTTTCCGGAGCGAACCGTTCTGGAAGCGTTACCTGACTTTCCCGATGCTGCGTCAGGCAGCCGCCGGGGCCGCCGTCCTGGCGCTGCTATTCGCGGCGATCTACCAGCTCCGGAAGGCGCCCGCGGTGGAGGCAGCGGCGCTGCTACAGCGCGCGGCGGCCGCGGAAGTTGTTCGGCCCGTCGCCATCCGCCGGATTCGAATCCAAACAAGAGATATCGGAATTACGCGCAACGTGGGCACTGGGGATGTAGCGGAGGCAACCATGCCTCGGGCGATGGAGAGCCTGTTTGCGGAGGCTCGCTACAACGAACAGGACCCCTTGAGCGTCCGGTCTTACCGGGAATGGCGCGACGGTCTGGCGGAAAAAGAAGACGACCCGGTTTCGACTGTCGCCGATCCGGAGGCGCCGACGGAACGGTGCTACCGGATTCACACCCTGATTGCGACGGGAGACGTGGTTGGCGCGACTCTGCTGCTTTCCGCCGCCGACCTTCATCCGGTCGAGGGACGCCTGGAGTTTCGCGATCGAAATTGGATTGAGTTTACCGAGATATTGGATCCTCCGGTCCGTGGTGGTACGAACACCGCGGAACACGTCGAGGTTCCTATGCGGCCCGTCGTTCCAAGCCGGCCGGCCGCAGTCGTGCCCGGGGCGTTGGCCTCGATCTCCGATGAAATCATGGTGCTTTCCGCTCTGCACCAGATCGGGGCCGACCTGGGCGATCCGGTTGAAGTAGCGCTTTCGGGCGGGAAAGTTGTGGTGGGAGGCGTGGGAGTGCCGCTTCGCGTGCAGCAGGAAATCCACGAAAAGCTGGATTCCCAGCCGAATGTTTCGGTTCAGTTCTCCGATCCCCAGAGGTTGGCTTCCGGCCATGCCGCGGGGGGCCAATCTTCCGCGGCTTCCGCGAGCGGTAGGGTGCAGACCCACCTGGAGGATCAACTGGGCGGCCGTGCCGAGTTCCAGCGCTTTAGCGCCGAGGTTTTGAAATCCAACGAAATCGCCATGTCCCGCGCCTATGCAATGCGGAACCTGGCGCAGCAGTTCCCTGTAGAAATTGAATCGGGGCTCAATGCCGATGGCCGCCGTATGTTGCGGGACATGCTGCGCGATCATATGAGCCATTTGTCCAAGCAAGTCAGCGATGTTCAGTCTCTCCTTATGCCGTCTCTCACCGCTATCGGCGCCACGGTCCAAGCCCGGCGTCCGGCGGAAGGAACGGAATGGCAGTCGTCCGTCGAAGATGTGGTTCGAGCTTCTCAACTGGTGGAGGTGCGCCTGTCGGTACTGCTCGGGGTTACACCCGGTCAGAACAGCACCTCCACTCAATTACCCTCCGAAGTAGTAACCGCTTTGGCCGAACTTCGGGCCAATGTGGACCACTGCTCCTCGCTCCTGAATTACTAATCCGGTTTTTTCCCGCACAACTGCATCGTTGCCCTGTGCCACAAAACCACAGCCTGAAGGTGTAGGGTAGAGTGAATGGTCCGGGGCAGGGTGCGGGTTTTCCTGGCGGTAGCCGCTTTCTGCGCGGCTCCATTGTCAGGTCAGCGCTCGGCGAGCCTGGCCGGCCGAATTCTGGACACCTCCGGCGGCGGAATTGCGGCAGCCACCGTCACGGTAATCAATCAGAAGGACGGTTTCAAGCGGACTACCGAAACCGAACCGGACGGTTCATACGCCGTAACTTCGCTCGAACCCGGCGAATACACCATCAAGGTCTCCAAGGACCAATTCCGGCCGATCAATAACTTCAACGTAGTCCTGGCCGGCCAGACAGCCACGCAAGCGGACTATGTTCTACAGGTCGGCTCCCTCTTCGACGAAGTTCGGGTGGAGGGCACCGCGCCTCCCATCGAACGTCAGGACGCCAGCGTGGGCGGCCAGTTCGAGCACGATGAGATAGCCCGGCTTCCGGTGAACGGCGGAAAGCTGTTGGACCTTTTGGCGATGGTTCCGGGAACGGTGGTGACCCCGGCGACCCGCGGCGAGGCTGGACAGTTCACTACCAACGGCCAGCGTCCCAATACGAACTCTTTCACGGTGGATGGCGTGAGCGCCAATACCGGGGTGACCGCGGGCGGGTTGCCGGCGCAGTCGACGGGCGGCACTTTGCCTGGAGTGAGCGCGTTCGGCAGCCTGGACGCACTGGCGCCGCTCGAATCCATTGAGGAACTGCAGGTGCGCACCTCATCGACGGTCGCGGAGTTCGGCCGGTTTCCCGGCGCCACGGTTTCGTTGACCACGCAAGCGGGGTCCAACGGCTTTCACGGCACTACCTCACTGCATTTGCGCAACGAATTGCTAGACGCCCGGAATTGGTTCGCGAACCAGGCGGGATTCGGCAATCTGCCCATGCGGCTCGGCGATATCACGCAAACCTTCGGCGGACCGCTGCGGCGCAACCGCACCTTCTTCTTCCTGTCCTACGAACGGCTGGCGTTACGGCAATCCTACGTGTGGGTGCAGCCCACGCCGTCGGTGAGTGCGCGGGAGGCGGCGGCCGACTGGGCGCAGCCGGCCCTGAGTCTGTTTCCCTTGCCCAATGCGGGACAACTCACCGGTGGCATCGGAGAATGGGTGGGCAGCAACGTTGTGCCGGCCGGGCTCGATACCGGTTCGGCGCGTATCGACCAAGCCGCAGGTTCCCGCGTCAGCCTGTTCGGGCGGTACAGCGATTCTCCGTCCGCCAACCAGTTCGGGAACCTGGGGATCAACCATCTGAACTTGCGGCTGCAGAGTCTCACCGCCGGCCTGAACGCGCGTCCCACGCCGAACCTGACCATGGACCTGCGCGTGAACGAAACCCAGGCCACCGCGAATTCGGTGTGGACGGGCAGTGTGGCGCCGCCGGTGGCTCCGCTCGCGGGAGTGCCTACCGTGGGTCCGCCGACCGCGGATACCCCGGATTGCGTGCTGCAGCCCATGGTGTCGGTGTTTCTCAACGCCGCGTCGCCCTGCAATTACCTGGTGCGGTTTACCATCGGCGGCATTGGTCAACTGGTCTACGGTCCGGAAGGCCAGCGGAAACAGCGCCAGTTTCAAGCGGTGGATTCCGTGACGCTGCAGCTCAAGAAACACAAATTGGGCTTCGGCGCGGACTACCGCGCAATCACCGCGATCCGTGAGGATGCCAGCAATACGCTGGGGGTCATCGCCGACTCGGTGGCCGACCTGACCAGCATGAAAAACCTCTGGGTCTACAGCATTGCGCCGACCCCATTGGGCGCGCCGCCGGCCGAATCCGTGAGGGTGCAGGAACTCTCGCTATGGGCGCTCGATACCTGGCAACCGACGAAGAATCTGACGGTGGCCGCGGGTCTTCGTTGGGAATTCAGCCCGGCGCCCGTGCTGACCGCCGCGCAACTTCAGGCTAGCCAGGTCTTCTTTTACGATCTGGCGACCGGAATCACGGAACTGGCCACTCAACCTCGTCCTTTATGGCCTTCGTCCTATGGGGATTTTGCGCCGCGGCTGGGGCTAGCGTACCGTTTGAGCGGCGATGGATCCACGGTCCTGCGCGCCGGAGGGGGCCTCTATTACGACTCCAGCCTGAGCATCGCCACCGACATCCTGAACGGCGGACCGCTCAGCGCGGGAGACTTCACCAGCCAACGATACGCGCCGTTCGACGCGGTTCTGGGCTACGGGTTCATGCCCAATCTGAAGCTGCCCGAAGTCCGGCAGTGGAATGCCGCGCTGGAACATGCTTTCGGGACGCACGATACCATTTCGCTGGCCTACGTGGCGTCGTCCGGATGGAGCCTGATCCGGCGCGAAGTGGGCGGCGCGCCGGGAGACAGCCCCATCAAGTTCGTGGCGCTCACCACCAACAACGGCAACTCGAACTATCAATCGCTGCAGGTCCAATACCGGCGCCACTTTGCGCGGGGATTGGACATCACCGCGTCGTACACCCGGTCGCACTCCATCGACAACGATTCGAGCGATGCGTATCTGGTGTGGGCGGGACCCGGTTCATCGCCGGCGAATGACCGTGGATCGTCGGATTTCGATCTGCGCCACTCTTTTTCGACGTCGGCCATTTACGAATTCGGGCGAGGGAAGAGCGCCGCCTCGCCGCGCAGTTTCCTGACGGGATGGGCGGTGAGCGGCATCTTCGTGGCGCGCACCGGTTTCCCGATCACCATCCAGCAAGCCGAGGAATACGAAGGGATCAGCCTGGCCAACGCCTTCCGTCCGAATCTGATTCTTTCGCAACCGATCTGGATCGACGACCCGTCGCAATCCGGCGGGCGGCGACTCAATCCCGCTGCATTCCAGACCACCGCGCCGGGAGTGCAGGGGAGCCTGGGCCGCAACGCGATTTACGGGTTCGGAATGTCTCAATTCGATCTGGCGCTGAGCCGCGAATTCACTCGCGGAGAGCATCGCTCATTGCAATTGCGCATCGAATCCTTCAACGTGTTCAACACGCCGAGCTTCGCCGATCCCGTGAAATTCATGGACAATCCGCTATTCGGCCAGTCGACGTCGATGTTGAATACGATGCTGGGCACGGGCAGTCCCGGAAGCGGCTTGGCGCCGATGCTGCAGGTGGGGGGTCCGAGAGCGTTCCAGGCGTCGCTGCGGCTGAGGTTTTAGCCATCCGCTGAAGGCCGATGGCTCATTCGACCACGAAGGCGTCGATGTCCACAAACAGTCCCGAGGAAGCGGGCGATTTCTTACCGGTTGCGCGGACCTGGATCACGTGGCGGCCGGGGGGCACGGTGAATTTGCGGCTGGCCTGCCATTCGGTCTTTTTCGAGTAGAGGTCGATGATGGCGCGGTCGATTCCATCGATGCGAACCTGGGCGAATCCGCGGTTGAACGCCCTGGTGAACAGATATGTCACGGCCTGCCCGGTGAAGGCAAATTGCACGTCCGCTCCCGCTTCGCCGGTAAAACTGATGGTATGGCGATAGGGACCGGTGAACGTGGGGTTCTGTTCCCAGTCGCCGTTGAAGTGCAGGGCGTCGTCGAAATCGTCGTAGGCGCCGGCGGAGACCGCAATCAGCGGGCGCGTGTCTGCGTGTACGGAGTGGATTGGCGACTCCCCGCCCTTGCATTGCGCGGCCATTCGCGACAGTGCGTAGCCGCCCAGCTCGTATTCGGACACGGTACAGCGATCCAGGAAATCGCGCAGAGATGGCTGCAGGTTGACGCCTGTCGCGCGCGTGGGTGAGATGAACGACTCAACTTTCCACTGGCCGAAGAGGCGCTTCATATCCGGTATTGCGGTGGCGTGCTGAATCGCGATGGCCACGTTCCACTGGTGCCAGCTATTCTCGTAGACCTCTCCCTTGACGTCGGCGATGTTCGTATCGGCGGTGAGCAGCAGGGTGGACCCGGGATGGAGCTGGTTGTAGCGCCGGATGACCAGGCGTTCCGGCGAGGCGCGCTCCAGGTATCGTTCGCCGCCATGGTGCGCGAAGGTGTATGGAGAGTAGAAGTCGCGGTGATACCAGCCGGAGGCGGGCAGGAAATAGATGTTCAGACCGGCCCACGCGATGGCGCAGGCGATCAACGTGCGGTACAGGGCGCGTTGATGAGAGGCGGTCCATCCCAGCACCGCGGCAAAGGAGACGGTCACCAGGGGCAGAGCGGAATAAATATAGCGCGCATTGGAATCCGAACGGAGAATGACGATCGACGCGGCAAGTCCGACGGCCGCGGCGCTCACCGCGGGCCGGCCGCGGATGGCGAGTATCGCGGCCAGGGCCAGCGGCGCCAGCAGCAGGTATTGGAACCCGAACGATCCGTCGCGAGCCTCGTAGAAATTCCCGGTGTGAAACGTCATCTCGTACACCGTTTGCGGATTCACGGGAGCGTGATAGCGCGAGTCGAAAGTCTCCACCGTGGGGTCGAGGAACGGGGAAGGGAATTTGCGATTCAGGAACGGGTAGAGCGGATTGTGAGTCTTGCGGTATGCGATGGCGTAGGTGGGCGCGGCGGCCGCCACGAAGAGCAGCAGCGCCACGGCGCACGTGCGGGCGGGCCGTACTGAGAGCGAATGCCACTGGCGGCGCGTCTCCGCTATGGCGAAGGGAATCGCAAAGGCCACGAACGCCAGCGCTCCGAACTTGGTGGACAGAGCGCCGCCGGCGAGGAGAGCCGCCGCGAATAGGTACCCGCGGTTACCCGTCTCGCCCAATCGCCAAATGGCGACGAGCAAGGCCAGAATCAGGGCCGCCAGCAGGTTTTCGACGAACAGCGAGCCGGTCACCAATTGCACCATGGGTGTGGTGGCGAATAGCGCGGTCACCAGGAGGGCCGCCGATCGGGAGAGCCAACGGCGCGCCGCTCCGTAGAGCAGCGCCGCAATCGCCAGCAGCATGGCGAAATCCACCAGCCGCGATGCGGCTTCGCCGCCGATCTGGTAGACGATGGAATAAATCCAGTCCGCGCCCATGGGCATCACCGACCAGATGAACCGGGAGGGCTCGAACGTCAGCCGGTGCTGGGCCGCAAGATTGGCCGGAATGGCCAGGTGCATGGCCAAAGCGTCGGCGCCCACCTCCGGTTTGAGCGCCACCAGCCAGTGCATCCCGAGAACGAATACCAGCAGGGCCGCGGCCGCGCGCTCGCCCCAGGATCGCAATTCGGCGTGACGGACCGAGCCGGCCCAAGCCGCGATGCGGAGCCGGACGCCTGTCCAGTCCCAGGCAATCGGGAGCGTGAGCAGGGCCACCCATACCACCGGGTAGTTCACCGGCAGCCGTGCCAGGAGGGTCATCAGAAAAATGTAGACGGCCGTGCCCACCAAGGTGGCGAGCGTCTGGGTCGGCAGCGAGGTATCCTGCGCACGGCCCAAAATGCGTGAGCCGAGCGCGGACGCCGAGATCAGGAAATAGACCACTGCCAGCAGCGCCAGCGGTCCGGCAGCCAGTACTGTGCCCACCGTCGCGAGAGCGACAATCAGCCCCGTGAAGCACCAGGGAGCGAACACCAGGACCGGGATGGCAATCACCAGAAACAGGCAGATGTAATGCTTGAACCGCCCCATTCCGGCCGGTTCCCAAAGGTCGGGCGCGAAGAGATTGCCGATGCGGAACCCATGGATCTCAATGGCGACGCCGGCCGCCAGTATCAGACCGATGAGCGCGGCAAACATGCCGGCGGGGGTAGCCACCGCTATGGGTTCGGAATTCTCGTGAGTCATCTGCCGAGGGAGCGAACCTTCCCATTACAGCATGGGGGCCAATGTGGCGCACGTACTCGTATGCGCCGCGCCGCGACTCGTCGCGATGCCCGGCGAACACCCGCCCGCCACTGCTGCCTCTCAGGTTCGCGGCCAGGCATCGGCACGATTGTCGATGCGGCGGGTACGAGTACGTGCGCCACATCGCGTCCGGAAGCCGATTGGCTGAAAGAGGATTCTACGCCGCCACTTGCGTGATATGATCGGCGCACTGCCGATGTATGGAGTTTTCAGAGCAGCGGTATCGGTCATCGTATGTGCCGCCGTGCCGGCCGACGCAGCGGAGTTGTCGACGGCGGAAGAGAAGATCGCCCAGTTCATCGACGCCAACGCGGCCGGCTCCAATCTGCTGCTGGAGAAATTGGTCGATATCAATAGCGGGACCTTCAACGCGGCGGGAGTGAGCCAGGTCGCCCAAGTGCTCCGGCCGGAATTCGAAGCGCTGGGCTTCAAACTGCGCTGGATTCCCATGGACGAAGTGCACCGCGCCGGTCATCTGGTGGCGGAACGGCAGGGCGGCCATGGGAAGCGCGTCCTTCTGATCGGCCACATGGACACGGTATTCGAGCCGTCCAGTCCGTTTCAGAAATTCGAGCGCACGGGCGACACCGCCACCGGTCCGGGGAGCCAGGACATGAAGGGCGGGCTGGTAGTGATGCTGTATTCGCTGCGGGCGCTGGCGGCGGCCGGCGCGCTGGACGGGACCAACCTGACGGTGTTTCTGACGGGCGATGAGGAGCGCGTGGGCGAGCCGTTCTCCGTCGCGCGGCGCGACCTGATCGAGACGGCCAAACGCAACGACGTGGCGCTGGAGTATGAAGCCGGCGCGCGCACCACGGCCACCATTGCGCGGCGCAGCGCCTCGCTGTGGCACCTGCGCACCACCGGCGTCAGCGCGCATTCGGCGGGCGTTTTCGGCGACAGCGCAGGCAGTGGCGCCATTTATGAACTGGCGCGCATCCTCTCCGCGTTTCACGATCAACTGCGCGAGCCCGATCTGACCTACAACGTGAGCGTTGCGCTGGGCGGCACCACCGTGACGTACGATCCCAAGGAGAATAGCGGGACGGCGTCGGGAAAGCCGAACATTGTCCCGGCCGCCGCGGTGGCTTCCGGCGACATCCGTACCCTGGACGACGAGCAACTCAAGCGAATGCGCGAGAAGATGCGCCAGATCGTGGCCAAACACCTGCCAGGAACTTCCGCGGAAATCGCGTTCCAGGATCAATATCCATCGATGCCGGTCACGCCCGGCAATCAGCGCTTGCTGGACCAGTTGAACTCGGTGAATCGCGATCTGAACCTGCCGGCCATGGAACCGTTGCCGCCGGGACGGCGCGGAGCCGGGGACCTGTCGTTCGCCGGGCCGTATGTGGATGCGCTCTCGGGTTTAGGATCGTTGGGTCATGGCGCGCACGCGCCCGGCGAGACCATCGATCTGAAGAGCCAGCCGATGCAAATGAAGCGGTCGGCCGTGCTGATCTACCGGCTGACCCGGTAGCCGGGGCCTAATCGAGCTGCTCAAGCAGGTGTCCCATTTTTTCCTTTTTGGTGCGCAGGTACGCTTCGCGCGTCTCGAGGACGTCGGCCAGGCAAGGAATGCGCTCCACCACGCGGACACCGGCCTGCTCGACGGCCTCTACCTTTTCCGGATTGTTGGACAGCAGCCGGATGGACTCCAGCCCAAAATAGCGGAGAATGGCCGCGGGCAGGGCATAGCTGCGCAGGTCGTTTTCGAAACCGAGGCGCTCGTTGGCCTCCACGGTGTCCGCGCCCTGATCCTGCAGTTCGTAGGCGCGCAACTTGTTGAGCAGCCCAATTCCGCGCCCTTCCTGGTGCTCGTAGATCAGGAGGCCGCGGCCTTCGGCGGCGATGGCGTGGAGGGCAATCTCCAGTTGCGCGCGGCAATCGCATCGCAGGCTGTGGAAAACATCGCCGGTGAGGCACTGGGAATGGATGCGGACCAGAGGGGCATCGTCCGATTCGAAAGCGCCCATACGCAAAACTACAGCTTCTTCCACGGAGCGGTCGAACTTGCCTTCAAAGCCGAAGATGCGGAAGAATCCGTATTGCGTCGGGAAATCCGCTTCGGCTACCTTGCGGAGCCTCAGCGCGGGAAGTTTGTCCATGCTGGTTAGGGGAACCTGACTCCCTCTATTATAATGGCTTCCAGCAGCGAATGTCGGAAAGCTACTTTTCCCTCCTGGTGAAGCTCGGGGTAATGGCCTCCATCGCCAGCATCCTGGCGCGATCCAGCCGTTTTAAATCCATGTTGATGCGGGAAAGCCGTACGCTCAACCAGCGGGCTGTGTTTTCCCTGGTGCTTTCTATAATTTTCGCCATGACCGTGGCCGCTCGGATCCAGTCTCCGCAAAACTACTACGCCGCCGATCTGGGGCTCGAAGGCAGCCTGCTCGCCGGTATCCTGGGCGGGTATGTCACCGGTCTGCTCTCGGGGATTCTGATCGCATTTCCGGCCTTATTCAAAGGCGAGGCCCTGACCCTGCCGTTGCTGGCGGGGGTGGGTGTATTGGGAGGGCTGTTGCGCGACCTGGCGCCCGATCCGGAAGAGATCTGGCGCTTTTCGCCGTTCCCGGATCTCAACATTTTCCGCTTCTTCAAGGAGACGCGGAACTATCGCGGCACCGCCTTTCACCTGCTTTTCGGCGCGGGGATTCTGGTGGCCGAGTTTCTGCGCAGCGAGCTGAGCGATTCGCGTTTCGAGCACCGGCCGTTCGGCCTGTGGAGCAAGTGGAAGGACCACACACCCTGGTTCACCGCGGCCCTGTACGCCACCACGATTTTCGCGGTCACCATTCCGTTGAAGATCTGGAACAACGCTCGCAATGAAAAGAAACTGGAGGAGCAGGAGCGCCTGCTGGTGGAGGCCCGCCTGGCGGCGCTTACCAGCCAGATCAATCCGCATTTTTTGTTCAACACGCTGAATTCCGTGTCGTCGCTCATCCGCACGGATCCCGACCAGGCCCGGGTGATGGTGGTGAAGCTCTCGAAGGTGCTGCGGCGCCTGCTGCGCAAGCACGAGAATTTCAGCGCCCTGCGCGACGAACTGAGCTTCATTGAGGATTACCTGGCCATCGAGGTGGTGCGTTTCGGCGCCAAGCTGCGCTTCGAGAAAGATGTGGCCGAGGACACATTGGATATGTTGGTGCCTAGCATGCTGTTGCAGCCTCTGGTGGAAAATTCCATCAAACATGGATTGAGCAGCAAGGTGGAGGGCGGCACCATCCGCATCCGCACGCGCCGCAATGGATCGCGCCTGTGCCTGTCGGTGGAAGACGATGGGGTGGGCATCCCCGAGAATAAGCTTGCGACGCTTTTGGACCGGGGGATTGGCGTCAGCAACGTGAACGAGCGGCTCAAGGTGCTGTTCGCCGGCGAATACCGGATGTGGATCGACAGCCACCCGGGGCTGGGTACGCGGATCGAGATTGAAGTGCCGGAGTTGCACACCGCCCTGGCGGCGGTTTCGTAAAGTAGATAGAGCGATGGCCAACTTACGACTGAAATGACACCTAACGGACGATTTGACAAACCGAGTGGATTGAACTCCGATCTGAAGGTCTTCTTCTTAGGATCGTTGCGTTCGCTGACCGTAACGGCGTCCCTGTTTCCCAGCTCCCGGTTCCTGGCATCGGCGCTGTTGCGGCCGATCGACTTTGGTTCCGCGGCCACCATCGTGGAACTGGGCATCGGAACGGGCGCCATAACCAGGGAGATTCTGCATCGAATGGGACGGCGGTGCAGGCTGTACGCCTTGGATATCAATCCGGCCTTCATTTCTCACGTGAGAGCGAGAATTCAGGATCCGCGCCTGGTTACGATCGCGGGGGAAGCGGAGCGTCTAACCTCGATCCTCGCGCGGCGAGGTGTTCGGCGGGTGGACGCGATCGTCTCATCTCTAGGGTTAACGAGTATGGAGACAGAACAGCGGTCCTCGATTATTGGACAGGCCGCGAGCCTGCTCTCCAGCACCGGTGTGCTGACGCAATTCCAGTACCTGCACGCCGGCGCGGTTCCTCATTGGTTGACTGCCGGCTGCCTTCCCCGCTTTTCCGAACCTAGGTTTCTTCGCGAGTACTTCCGGCAGGTTTGGTCGGAGACGGTACTTCGGAATGTTCCGCCGGCGTCCGTCTATACTTGCCGCATCTAATCGTGCATGGCGATGGGTTCCCGGTCTTCGACTGTGTCCCCGGTGCTCCTACTGCTTCTTGGCCGCCCAATGCAGGCCGATTCCGCCGAGAATGTAGCTGCGGGTGTCCACGCTGCCATATCCGGAGCGCCGCAGCAAAGATGAAAATTCGTCCATGGAAACAAAACTGCGCAGCGAATCCGGGATGTAGGTATAGATGCGCGGGCGGCCATGCAGCAGCAGGCCCCAAAAGGCGCCCTGGACATACAGCCACCACAGGTAGATCCGCCGCAGTAAGGCGTTCGACGGCAGGAAAAAATCGAGGCTGACGAGCAGGCCGCCGGGCCGGGTGACACGCTCAATCTCCCGTACGGCGCCGCTCAAGTTGGGGAAATTGCGCAGACCGTAGCCCACGAAGACGCAATCGAAAGAGCGGTCGGGGAAGGGAAGCTTGCCGGCGTCGGCGCATACCGTGTCGTCCACGTGGCGTTCGCGGGCCAGGCGCAGCATACGCTCCGTCAGATCCACCGCTACGGCTTGGGCTCCGGGATGGTACTGCTGAACCAGCAGCGAGAAGTCGCCGGTTCCGGATGCGAGGTCGAGCACCACCGGGCGCGGCGGCAGGCAGGCTTTCTCGACGCCGGCGCGCTTCCAGCGGCGGTCCATTCCGTAGGATGCCGCGCGCGTGAAAAAGTCGTAGCGCGGCGCGATGGTCTGGAACATCGCGCGCATCAGGCGCGAATCCTGTCTTTCCGGAGGCGGTTGCACGGGAAGCCGAATTGTAGCAGGAACCGGCTACTTCACGGGCCGCGACGGCCGCATTTCCACCCGGCTCACCATGGTGCGCAGCGGCATACGCAGCACGAGAGCCACGGTTTCCGCGACGTCCTCGGGCGCAATCATCCACGCGGTATCGGCTTGCCGTTTGGCGGTATCGCCGCCGAATTGGGTATCCACGCTGCCGGGCATGATGGAGCAGACGCGGATGTTGTCATGGCGATGGTCCAGCATCAGGGCTTCGGTGAACAGATTGACGCCGGCCTTCGACGCGTTGTAGGCCGCCCCGCCGGAGAACGCGTTCTTGCCAGCCAGGCTGGAGATATTGACGACGAAGCCGCCGCCCGATTTGGCGAAACGCGGGAGCGCTTCCCGGGTGCAGTAAAAGACGCCGTTCAGGTTGAGATCGATATTGCGGCGCCACTCTTCCGGCGTCATTTCGCCCACTTTGCGGAAGACGCCTTCGCCGGCGTTATTTACCAGAATGTCGAGCGAACCGAAGCGGTCCTCGACGGCCTGGAAGAATCGGCGGACATCCTCGATTTGGCGGACGTCGGCGGCGTATCCGAAAACTTTGCCCAGAGGCTGCATTTGGGCGGCGGCCCGATCGACGGTCTCGGGCGTCCGGCCGCAAATGGCGACGGACGCTCCCTCGTGCAGCAGACGCTCGGCGATGGCTCGTCCGATGCCGCGTGTACCGCCGGTCACAATGGCGATCTTGCCCGACAAATTTTCCATACAGCCAATTTTACGTCCTCGCCTGATAAGATATCTGTAAACATGATTACCAGCGCGCCGACACCCTTGCGCCAGGTCTTGGAGGAGCGGGTCCGGCAATTGGTGCTCGATACCGAGAGCCTTTTTGCCGAAGCCCGAGACCGGTCCCGCAGGGAAATGGCCGACCAATTGAACCAGGCAGTGCGCCGCCTCTGCCAGACATCGAACCTGGAAGAACTGGGCGCCACCTTGATCGACGCCACGGCCGCTTTTTGCCCTTCGGCGGCGCTATTCGGCGTCTGCGGCGACATGGTGACCGGTGAACGCATACGAGGCGTTTCCGATGCGGTCGCCCGCGCGTTTGGTTCGCTCGAGTTGCCGCTGGCGTCGGCTCCGGCGCTTGCCGCCGCCGTGGAGAGCCGCGATCCGGTGGTGACAGCCGCTACGTCCAGTGAGATTTCAGTGGCGCTCGGAATCCTGCTGGAGCACGATCCCGCGGGATTCGCCTCGATTTACCCATTGGTGGCGCGCGGCCGGGTCGCCGCGCTGCTGTATGTCTGGGGCGCTCCGCAAGGGCCCGCGATCGAGCTGCTGGCGCAAGTGGCGTCCTCGGTCTGGATCGCCCTGACGGAGCCGGTTGCTCCGGAACCTCTCGTTGGGGAACCAAACGGGCTGGTAAGCATCGTCCCGCTCTCCGCGGATCCGCCCGCGGACCGAAAAGTTTCCTGGAACGAACTGCCGCTCGAAGAACAGCGAATCCACCTGGGGGCACAGAGGTTCGCCCGCGTGCAGGTATCCGAGATGCGGCTGTTTGAGCCCGACGCCGTTCAGAGCGGCCGGGCGAATCGCGATCTGTACGACGCACTACGGACCCGGATCGACACCGCGCGCGACATCTTCCGCGGGAATTTCTTCGTGTCATGCCCCAGCATGGTGGACTATCTGCACCTGGAACTGGTGCGAACTCTCGCCAATGACAACCCGGAACTTCTCGGTGGCGCCTATCCCGGGCCGCTTGTATAGCGCGCGCTTCCTTGCCGCCTGCGCCGCGCTGCTGCTGGCCGGCGCGGGACAAACTCAACATAAATCGACTTCCAAAACCTCGCCGAAACCGGTTCCCCAGGCCGCGGCTCCGGCGACCCTTGCCGGCCTGGTGCGGATCTACCGCGAATCGCCCACTTCGGCGCGACGTGCGGCGGTTGAATCCTGGGCCGCCTCGCACCCCAAGGAGCGGTCCGCGGCCCAGTTCGCCCTGGGAGTGGCCGCGTACGAGCAGCGCGACTATGCGTCCGCCATCAAAGAGCTTCGCAAGGCTCAACCCGGACTGCCGCAGATCGCCGATTACACCGGCTATTACGTGGCGGCGTCGCGTGTGGAATCGAAGGAATCGGGCGGCATCGTAAATGAGCTGGCGGCCACTCACAATGACGCCGTCCCGTCGCCCCTATTTGCCAAGGCGTGGCTGCTGGAAGCTCGGGCGCTGGAAGAGAGTGCGCCGGCCGAGGCGGTGCGTGTGCTGCGGGAACATGCCGCGGATCTGCCGCAACCCGAGGGAGACCTGACGCTGGCCGACTCACAGCAGGCTTCGGGCGACCTGGCCGGCGCGGTGGAAGCCTATCAGCGGGTCTATTGCCAGTACGTCACAGGGGACGCCGCGGTGCGCGCGGCAACGGCCCTCGCCTCATTGCGCGCCGCCATGGGCGCGTCATACCCGGCACTCTCCATGCGGCAGATGATGCGCCATGCCGACCGCCTGATGGAAGTCCGCGAGTTTGCGCAGGCGCGCAACGAGTTTCGCGCCATGGTAGAGCGCGCCTCCGGAACGGAGCACGCCCAGGCGCTGGTTCGCCTGGGAGCCGTCGATTACCAGTCCGGTAAAGTGCCCGCCGCGGCGGAGTATTTGAAGTCGCTCGATGTCTCCGTGCCGGAAGCCGAGGCCGAGCGGCTCTACTACCTGGTGGAATCGAATCGCCGGCTGGACAACGAACGCGACGTGAAGCGGGACCTGAAACGCCTGGAAAGCGAGTTTGCGGACTCACCGTGGCGGCTGAAGGGCCTGGTTTCGGGCGCGAACTACTTCCTGCTGGCGAACCGCGCGGACGATTATGTGCCGCTGTACCGCGCCGTGTACCAGGATTTTCCCGGCGATGCGGCGGCCGGGCTCAGCCATTGGAAGGTGACCTTCGACGCGGTGCTGCACCGCCGGGCGGACGCCGTGCCGCTTCTGCAGGAGCAGTTGGTCCTGTTTCCCCGAAATACCAACGCCGGAGCGGCGCTGTACTTCCTGGGCCGCGCGGCCGAGGAGAAGAAGGATTTCGCGGAAGCGGCGGCCTACTACCAACACTTGCTGAAAGTTTTCGAGAACTACTACTACGCCATGCTGGCGCGCGACCGGATGCGGCGTCCCGAACTCCGCGCCGCAACGCCCTCGCCGAAGACCAATGTGTTTCTGGCGAGCTTGGAACTGCCCGCGGCTAAGCCGGTGCCGCCCGAGCCCACGCGGCTGACCGCGGTGCGAATCGCGCGGTCGCAATTGCTGCGGTCCGCGGGTTTGAGCGACCTGGCGGATTTCGAACTGCGTTTTGGCGCGCGCACGGGGGGCCAGGCCGCGCTGCTGGCAATGGAGGCCGCCCGGACGGCCGATTCTCCCAGCATAGCGTTGCATCTTTTAAAAGTGATGGTGCCCGACCATCTCGGCATTCCGATTGCGTCGGCGCCGCGCCAATTCTGGGAGCTGCTGTATCCGCTGCCCTATCGCGACGAGCTGTTCGCCGACGCCCGCGCACACGAGCTGGATCCGTATATGGTGGCCGGGCTGATCCGCCAGGAATCGGAATTCAACCCCGGGGCGGTTTCTCCCGCCAAGGCATATGGGTTGATGCAGGTCTTGCCGGTGACCGGACGGCAATACGCCCGTTCGGCGGGAATCGCGGGATTCTCGACGGCGTTGCTATTGCAGCCCGCCGTGAATCTGAAGATCGGCACCAGGACCTTTCGCGACATGCTCGACCACAGCGGCGGCCGTCTGGAGCAGACTCTGGCGGCGTACAATGCCGGCCCCATGCGGCTGGCCGAGTGGGTAACGTGGAACTCGCCTCACGAGCCCGCCGAGTTTGTGGAGTCGATTCCGTTTACCGAGACCCGGGACTACGTGCAGGCGGTGCTGCGAAACGCCGACATGTACCGCCGGTTGTATCCCTGAGTTGGAGGCGCCTGACTTGGAGAGCGCCATGAATCGCCGAAAGTTCTTGCAAGGTTTGACTGCGCTGCCGGCCTTCGGCGCGGCAACGTTCGACGTGGTGGAGATCGAGCGGCCGCGCGTCCTGAAGGCGGCGGACCGGTACCTCACGGCGCCGCCGGTGACGGTGACGACGTCCGCGTCGCCGCGCAGCGCCGGAGGCAAGCACGATTTCTTTTCCGAAGGCGACTATTGGTGGCCCGATCCGGGGAATCCCGACGGCCCTTACATCCAACGCGACGGCATGACCAATCCCGATAACTTCGTGGAGCACCGCCGCGCCATGATCCGCTTGAGCCTGATCGTGCCGGCGCTCGCCGCGGCGTATAAAATTACCCGCCAGAAGAAGTATGCGACCCATGCGGCCGGGCACTTGCGGGCCTGGTTCGTGGACGCCGGCACGCGGATGAATCCGGATCTGGAGTACGCGCAGGCCGTGAAGGGCCGCTTCACGGGGCGGGGAACCGGCATCATCGACACGTTGCACCTGGTGGAGGTGGCGCGCGCCGCTGGTCAGATCGACATGCCGCAGCCGCTGTTGTTCGCGGTGAAACGGTGGTTCGCGGAATATTCCACCTGGATGACCACCAGCAAGAACGGCGCCGACGAACGCGACGCCGGGAACAATCACGGCGTCTGCTGGGCCACGCAGGTAGCGGCTTTCGCGCAACTCACCGGCAACCGCCAACTGTCGGATTACTGCATCGGCCGCTATAAGACCGTCTTGATTCCCAATCAGGAAGCCGCCGACGGCAGTTTTCCGGAGGAACTGCGGCGTACCAAGCCCTACGGCTATTCCGTGTTCACCCTGGACGCCATGGCGATTCTGGTGCAGACTCTCACTACCCCGGACGACAACTTGTGGACGTGGGAAACGCCCGATGGACGGGGCATGGCTAGAGCGATGGCCTATCTCTACCCCTACCTGTTGGACAAGAAGAAGTGGCCCAAACCGCCGGACGTCATGTACTACGACCGGTGGCCGGTACGGCAGCCGTCCCTGTTATTCGCGGGGCTGGCGTTGGGAAAATCGAAATACCTGGAGCTTTGGCGCAAACTGGATGGCGACCCGACCGTGGAAGAAGTACTCCGCAATTGGCCGGTACGGCAGCCGGTTTTGTGGGTGTGAATCGACAGGCCAGGAGGCCCGGCCTGTCATCTGAGCGCTAGTTGGAACTGGGGTTGGAATCCCAGTTCTTGCCTTTGAAAATGCCGCTCATCATGGGTAACATGCCGGGGGCCTTGGCTTGCTGATCTTTCTCCAGGGACTGAAAGATCTTGGTGAAGGCTCGAAGCTCAATCAGCGTCATCTGCGTCTGAGCCGCGGCATACTCGTTGATCGCCGCATTGATTTCGTCCTGGCTTTTTCCGGCGGCAACCGCCTGCGCGATGGTCTCACGGCCTTTGAGCATCTGGTCGCGGACGGGAGTGGCTTCCTTCTGGCCGTCATCCATAATGGTTTTCACTTGCTTCTTCTGGTCTTTGTTTAAGCTGAGCAGTGCGTTCATGCGATCCATGGGGGTGGGCATCGCGGGGCGCATACCGCCGCCGCCCATGTCGCCGCCACCGCCCTTGCCACCGCCGCCGCCCATGCTGGCGTCGCTGCCCGTCCCGCCACCACCACCGCCGCCCATCCCACCGGGTTGTGCAATAGCCAGCGCGGCCGCCAACAGTCCAATAAACAGCAGTTTTCGTATCATGGTTCTTCTCCTCTACCGGCTCTTCTCCTCTACTGGCTCTTTTTCCGGCCGCTGCCGCCGCCGGATCTCATGAACATTCCGGCCATCACCTCGGCAAATACCGGCTCGCCATTCTTCTGCTGGTTGGGTTTCAACAGCGCGTAGATCTTGCCGTACGCAGTCGATTCCACGCTGTCCATCTGCGCCAGAACGGCGGTGTACGCGCCCATCAGCTTGTTGTAGTCGTCGCCCTTGTCGGAGCCGTTCACCATGGCTTCGGTAATCTTCTGGCGCCCATTGGCGATCTGCTGGTTCAAGGGACCGGCGCTTTCCGCCGCGGCATTCAAGATGTTGCCGGCCTCTTCCTTCTGTTCCTTGCTCAACTTGAGCTTGTCGGCGATCTGGTCCAACTTGCTCTGCGCCCTGGGAGCCCCCATACCAGGCGTCATGCCGCTACTTCCGCTGCCGCCTTTTTTCCCCTGAGCCGACGCAAATCCAGCGGCCAGCAACGCTGCCAATATTATTCTCCCGACCATGCAATCTCCTCCCAGTAGATTAGATCACGATTCGGTGCGCTAGAGTAGGGGTATGGTCCGCAGATTGGCCGCGGCCGTCCTGCTGCTGGTCTTTTCGGCCTGGGCGGTCAACATCAAGCTGTACCTCAAGGATGGCACGTTCAACCTGGTGCGTGAATACCAGGTGAAGGAAGACCGGGTTCGCTACTACAGCGTGGAGCGCAGCGACTGGGAAGAGATGCCGCTCGGGATGGTGGACCTGAAGCGCACCGAGTCCGAGGCCGCGGCGCGCAAGGCCCAGCTCGACGAGCAGGCCAAGTCGCAGGCCGAAGAAGAGGCGGCCGTTCGCGAAATCAAAAAGGATGTTTCGCGCATCCCGATGGATCCCGGCGTCTACTGGCTGGAGGCCAAGGAAACCAAGTCTCTGAAACTGGCTTCGTCCGCGATGCACACCAATAAACGGCGCGAGGCTCTCAAAATCTTTACCCCCGTCGGTCCGGCGCTCTCGAGTAAAGGCGCCTTGGAACTGGACGGCGACCATTCTTCGAATGTCTTCACCGACCCCGAGCAGGAATTTTACATCGTACTTTCGGACACCGAGCGATTCGGCATCGCCAAACTGATCGCCAAGAACGGAGTGCGCGTCGTCGAAAACGTCACATTCCTGCCGACCAAGGACATCGTGGAAGAGTTGACCACGCTCGATATCTTCCGGCAGCAAATGGCGAGCGACGAGCTCTACAAGATCTGGCCCAAGGAACCGATGGAGCCCGGTGAGTACGCCGTGGTTCAATACACCGAGGGCAAGCTCAACATCCAAGTCTGGGATTTCGCGATCGCGCGGAAGTAGCCGGCGGCTGTGTTAGTGTGAAACGATGAACCCGAACCGGAGGGAACTGTTCGGCGCCGTGCTTGGCCTGGCTGCCGCCGCGCGCATGAAGGGCTCGGACGATGGCGTCACGATTCCCGGCAAACGGCCCATGATTCTGCACAACGACCGGCCGGAGGACCTGGAAACTCCGCTGCAGTATTTCGATTCCTACCTTACACCCGTGGACGCGTTCTTTGTGCGGCAGCATCTTCCACGGCCGGCCCCGATCGATCCGGCGGCCTATCGGCTGACCATCACCGGGATGGTTTCGAAATCGGTTCAGTTGACTCCGGAGGATTTGCGCAAGCTGCCGCAGTTCACCGTCACCGCGACGCTGGAATGCACCGGCAACGGGCGCGTATTCTACACTCCCAAGCTGCCCGGCATTCAGTGGGGCCGCGGCGCGGTAGGGAACGCCGAGTGGCGCGGACCCAGGCTGAGCGACGTTCTCAAGCTGGCGGGCATCGACGCCAAGGCCGAATTTCTGGAGATCGTGGGCGCCGATACCGGTCTCGCGTCCACACCGGATTTCGTGCGCTCCATGCCCATGCAAAAAGCCCTGCATCCCGCCACGCTTCTGGCCTTGAGCATGAACCGCGAGACCCCGGACATCCATGGCTTTCCGGTGCGGCTGATCGTGCCGGGCTGGGACGGCACCAGTTGGGTAAAGTGGGTGACATGCCTTACGCCCGCGGCAAGGATGAGTTCCGGCTTCTTTATGAACCCCGCCTATCGCTATCCGAAGTATGGCCTTCCGCCGGGAACCGCGGCCAGGCCCGCGGAACTTGAAGTGATCGAAGGCATGCCGGTGAAGTCCACAATTACGGCGCCAGTGGACCAGGGCAAACTGCCGCTGGCAGCGGTAGCGATTCGCGGATTCGCCTGGGCCGGGGAAAACGCCATCGAACGCGTGGAGATCTCGACCGATGGCGGGAGCCTTTGGCATGACGCCCAATTGCCGTCTCCCAAGCTGCCGTTTGCCTGGCGGCTCTGGCGCTTCGACTGGCGTCCCCAGGCTCCCGGCTATTACACCATTCTGTCGCGCGCTACCGATACAGCCGGGCGGGTGCAGCCCTTCGTGCCGGCCTGGAACCCGTCGGGTTACCTGTGGAACGGCGTCGACCGGGTCGGAGTCACCGTGGAGGGAGCGGCATGATCCGGGGACTGTTCCTGCCGGCGTGCGCCTTGGCGACGCTCGCCCTGGCCGCCGGCCAGGCTACGGACCAGGCCACCGTCGAGCGCGGCCGGAAAGAGGAAGGCCGCGCCTGTCTGCCGTGCCACAGCCTGCGCCTGATCCACTCGCAGCGCCTCAGCCGCGCGGCGTGGAACAAGGAACTCGACAAAATGGCAGGATGGGGGACGAAGATGCAGGATCGCGACGCGCTGATGGAATACCTGGTGGCGAATTTCGGCGACGACAAACCGGTGACGCCTCCGGCCATGAGCGTCGACGGCACGGGAAAGAAATAGCGCGACGGGGCCGCTTGTTAGAATAGCCCTTCATGTCTTTTAAGTCCCGCGCCAGGAAACAGCAGCCCGCACCGCCTATCGCAGCCGCGGGACCCGGTTTCCTCGACAAGCTGGTTTCCGGACGCGTACTCGCCGTGGCATTCGCCGGCGCGGTGCTGCTGTTTTACGCGAAGCCGCTGTTCGATGCCAATGCGTCCATTCAGTGGGACGCGGTAGACGTCCACTACAGTTCCCAGAAGTATTTCGCCGACCATATTTTCTCCGGGCGGCTTCCGTTCTGGACGCCGTACGTATTCTCGGGCTTTCCGTTCCTGGCCGATCCGCAGGTGGGCGCCTGGTATCCGCTCAACTGGCCGTTCTTCCTGCTGGGCGTCACGCCGCGCGCCATCGAGTGGGAACTGGCTTTGCATTGCCTGCTGGCGCTGGCGGGCGGGTATCTACTGGCGCGCGAGCTTCCGGCCAGCCGCGGGGCAGCGGTGTTTGCGGGCGTCTTCTTCGCATTTTCGGGATTTTTCACGGGCCACAGTTCTCACGTGGGAATGTTCCAGACGGCGGCCCTGCTGCCGTGGCTGCTGTGGGCCGGCTTGCGCGCGGTCCGTTCATTGCGCAATTTGCCTGCCCTGCTGGCATTGGCGGGATGCGTATTGCTGCCCGGACATTTTCAGACGGCGCTCTATTCCTTTTTCGCGCTGGCGCTGTTTCTGGCGGCCGATTTCCTGCAGCGCCGCGAGTCCTGGCGTCGAACCGCGCTGGTGCTGGTATCGACCGCCGTGGCCGCGTTCGCGCTCTCCGCGGCGATGATCTTGCCGGGATTGGAACTGACCGGGCAATCCGAGCGCGCCGGCGCGGACTACACACACGGCGACGAAGGGTCGCTGGTACCGGGCGCATTGCTTACGCTCGTCAGCGCCGACCGCTACGGAGCGCCCGAGGGGCAAAACTACACCGGTCCCGCGGATATCACGCAATTCTTTCTGTATGAGGGCTTGCTGTTGCTGCCCCTGGCCGTATGGGGGATGGTGGCGTCCAGCCGGCGCTGGCGGGTGCTGGCGCTGGTGGTTCCGGCGCTGTGGTACGCGTTCGGACGGCGGATGGGCTTCTATTCGCTGGTCTCGCTGCTGCCGGGATTCAAGAGCGTCCGCGCGCCCGTCCACGTCTGGTTCGTGGTGGCGCTGGGGCTGGCGCTACTGGCGGCGGCCGGAGTGGACGCGATGCGGGTGCGCTTCCGCTCGCCATGGATCCCGGTGGCAATGCTGCTGTTTTTGGGGGCCGATCTCTACTACTGGAACATGGACCACAACGGGCTGGCTTACGCTGGTACGTCATTCCAGGACCAATACGGCGCGGCGGAAGAGCGCTTTAAGACCGTGGCCGAATCGGCTACCCGCGATCCCATGCACCGCCTGTATGCGCCGTTCGATTCGCTCGGCTTCGGCCCGCTCAATGGACCGCTGGACAACCGCATCGAAGTCACGTTCGGATACAATCCGCTGGGGCTGTTGCGGTATTCGAACTACCTGGACGCGGCCAAGAGCAATCCCCGGTTGCTCAATTCTCTTTCGGTGACGGCCGGGTTGAACGCCGCGACTGGCTTGTTCGAGGCGAATCCCGGATCGCTGCCGCGGGTTTTCGCTCCCGGGAGCGCATCGCCGGCGCGGGGCAGGGAAGAGGCTCTGGCGCACCTGGCGTCGCTCGATCCGGCGCGCGAGACGGTGGTCGAAGGGCTACCGGCTGCGATGAGCTCTAACGGCGGAGCGCAGGTCCGGATTACCAGCTACGAAGGCGACGCCTACCGGGTCCGATACGTTGCGGAGCTGCCCACGCTGCTGCGCGTCGCGGTTCCGTATTTCCCGGGATGGCGAGCGGCGATCGACGGGCAACCAGCTACGATACTACCGGCCGATCTGGCGCTGATCGGTGTGCTGGCGCCGGCCGGCAATCATGAGCTGGTCTTGCGCTACCGTTCGACGTGGTTCCCCACCGGAGCGATCGTCAGCCTGGCGAGTTGGATCGCGGTGCTGGTCTGGGTGGTTTGGGCGCGAAGAAGCGCAAAACGGTAATTTCAGTTCAGGAAGTATGTGCGATACAGCGTGTCCCGTTGCTTGGGGACGAAGCCGGCATCGCGAATGATTCGCCGCAGCTCTTCCTCGCTGGTGCAGTAATGCGCGCCGGCGGCCGACACCACGTTTTCCTCGATCATGATGCTGCCCACGTCGTTCCCGCCAAAGCGCAGCCCCAACTGGCACGTCTTCAGGCCCTGCGTCACCCAGGAGCTCTGCACATTTTCGAAGTTATCGAGATAGATGCGGGAAATCGCCAGGGTCTGCAGATACTCCACCGCCGTGGCTTCTTCCTTCACGAAATGGCCCAGCGAGGTATTCTCGCGCTGGAACGTCCACGGGATGAACGCGGTGAATCCGCCGGTCTCCTCTTGCAGGTTGCGGACCAGTTCCAGGTGGTGCATGCGCTGTTCGAGGGTCTCGCCGCAACCGAACATCATGGTCGCGGTGGTGCGCATGTCGAGCTGGTGCGCGGTGCGGTGTACGTCGATCCAATCGTTTACCGAGCACTTCAAGCGGCTGATGCGATGCCGCACGGCGTCGTCGAGGATCTCCGCGCCGCCGCCCGGAATGGAATCGAGGCCGGCATCGCGCAGGCGCTCAATGGTGTCGCGCAGGCTCAGGCCGCTGACGTCGGCGATGTTGGTCACTTCCGGCGCCGAAAGGCAGTGCAGGTGGATCGCGAAGCGTTGCTTGATGCTGCGAAAGAGGTCTTCATACCACTCGATTTTCAGATCGGGATGCAGGCCGCCCTGCATCAGCACGCCCGTTCCGCCCAGGTCGAGAGTTTCCTGAATTTTGGCGAAGATGACTTCCTTGGACAGAATATAGCCCTCGGCATGTCCCATGGGCCGGTAGAACGCGCAGAAGCTGCAGTATTCGGTACAGAAATTGGTGTAGTTGATATTGCGGTCAATGATGTAGGAAACCACGTTCTCGGGATGCCACTTGCGGCGGACCGCGTCGGCGGCCATACCGATGCCGATGAGGTCGTCGGAGCGGAACAGGTCGAGGGCTTCTTCGCTTGTGATCATGGAGTGCGTTTCTTTTACGATACCATTTGGAGCTACAGTAGGAGCTTGCCTCTCGCCGCCGGTCTCCCTACGGGTATTGCCATGCCGGCCCTGGCCACCGCGATGGGCCTGGCGGGCGCGGCGCTCGGTTTGGGACTCACGTCGATGCGCCGCCGGGCGCGGATCGTGGTGTCCTTCAGCGCCGGGGTTCTGCTGGGCGTCGTGGCCTTCGGTCTGCTGCCGGAACTGGCGGAAGAGGCCGGACCCATCCCCAGCGTGCTTCTGGCCCTTGCCGGGTACAGCCTGCTGCTCGGAATCAATCGTTACGTTTATCCGGTGTGCCCGACATGTGCGCACGATCACGATCACGGAACCTGCACCGCTGAATTGCACGGATTTGCGCTTCCTTTGATCGCCGCGGCCGCCATGCATAGCTTTCTGGACGGCTGGAGCATCGCGACCTCGCAACTGGCCGCACCTTTGGGCTTGCGCCTGGCAGTGCCTTTGGCTATCGGACTGCACAAACTGCCGGAAGGCGTGGCGTTGGGCGGCATCCTGCGGGCTTCGGTACAATCGCGCGCCGCGGCGATGGGCTGGTCGATCGTCGCGGAGGGCGCCACGCTGGCAGGCGGCGCCGCCGGTCTATGGATGGCGCCCCGCCTGGGGACGAAATGGATCGTTGTGCCTCTGGGATTAGCCGCGGGCTGGCTGATTTACCTGGGATACCACGCGGTGCATGAGGAGTGGAGGCAGCGTGGCGCGCGTCCGGCGTTCCTGGCAGCCGCGGCGGGAGTGGTGGTTGCCGCTGTTCTGCAGCGCGGGGCGGAGATTTGGTTGCAGTGACGGCTATTGCCGGCCTTCCGGATGGTCGAGGCGGTGTTCGTGGGCTTGGGCGGTATGGGCCATAGCGTGAGGATGTCCCAGTTTTGATTTTACCCAAAAAGTCTCAAACCGCTCATACCGCTCATTTGACAATACTTCTTCCCGCTCCGTATGATGATAAGTTCAAAACGAATCGACAGGCCACCTCTCTTCGATGCGGCTGGCTCGTGCCCAAAATGCTCACTGATACGTCTCACTCTCTCTGGGATCACACTGTTCTCCGGGAACCAACCATATGATTAAAGTTGAAGGCCTCACCAAGCGATACGCTCGTACGGTCGCGGTGGACAACATCTCTTTCGAGGTGGAAAAGGGGCAAATTGTGGGTTTCTTGGGGCCGAATGGCGCCGGGAAGACCACCACGATGCGCGTCCTGACCTGCTTCCTGCCTCCCACGTCCGGCACCGCCAATGTGGCTGGGTTCGATGTGCTCGAAAACCCCATGGAGGTCAAGAAGCGCATCGGCTACCTGCCGGAGACGCCGCCTCTCTATCTGGACATGGCGGTGAGCGAGTACCTCAGTTTCGTTGGCAGGCTCAAAGGCATTTCGAGCGGCGATATCAAAAGCCGCGTGGACGATGTCATCGGCAAGTGCGCGCTGGGCGAGGTCCGCAAGAAGCTGATCGGCAAGCTCTCCAAGGGCTTCCGCCAGCGCGTGGGAATCGCGCAGGCCATCATCCACAATCCCGACGTGCTCATCCTCGACGAGCCGACGTCCGGACTCGACCCCAAGCAGATCATCGAAATCCGCGATCTGCTCCACGCCCTGGCGGGCGATCACACCATCATCCTGAGCACCCACATTCTCTCCGAAGTGGAGCACTCCTGCGAACGCGTCATCATCATCAGCCAGGGCCGGCTGGTAGCCATCGATTCGGTGGCCAACCTCACCAACCGGCTGCGCGGGTCCGAAGCTGTCGCCCTGGAGGTGGAAGCCACCGCGGGCCAACCCGGGCCGGGCGATGTCCAAGTGCGCCTGGAACAGGTTTCGGGGGTGAGCCGCGTAGTGGCGAAAGAGCCCAAGGACGGGCGGCTGCTGTTTGAAGTGGAAAGCCTGCAAGGCCGCCACATCCGCGCCGACCTGGCGCGCACCGTGGTCCAGGCCGGCTGGAACCTCAGCGAGCTGCGCCCGGTAGGCCTGAGCCTGGAAGACATCTTCCTGCAACTCACCACGGCCGAGAAGAAGGCCGAACCGGCCGAATCGAAGGACACTGGGAAAGACGCGCCCAAAGCCGTCGCCGAAGGGGACAAGAAATGAAGAACATTCTCCTGATCTGCCGCAAGGAAATGCGGAGTTATTTCGCGTCGCCCATCGCTTACGCGGTGCTGGCGCTGTTTGCCTTCCTCTTTGGGGGCCTGGCGTTCTATCCCAACGTAAAGTACATCGTCCAGATGGGTCCGCAGGCTCAGATGCAGGGACAGGCGATCAATCTCAACGAGATGGTGATCCGGCCGCTGCTGGGTTTCGCCAGCACCATTTCGCTGTTTCTGCTGCCGTTAATCACCATGCGCCTGTTCGCCGAAGAGAAGAGTTCGGGCACCATGGAACTGCTGCTCACCTCACCCGTCCGCGATATCGAAATCATTCTGGGCAAATGGATCGGCGCCCTGGGGCTGTACACCAGCGTGCTGGCCATGTCGGCGCTCAACATTTCGTTCCTCTTTATGTGGGGCAAGCCGGACTGGAAACCCGTCCTGGTGGCCTATCTCGGGCTGATCCTGCAAGGCGGCTGCCTGCTGGCTATCGGCGCATTCATTTCCAGCCTGACGCGCAACCAGATTGTGGCCGGCGGGGCCACGTTCTTTGTCTGCCTGATCCTCTACTTGCTGAGCTATTTCACCGCTTACAACAACAGCTTGCCCTCGCAGGTGATCAACTACCTCTCCATCGTGACCCATATGGAGAGTTTCAGTAAGGGCGTGATCGATTCCAAGGACGTCATCTTCTATCTCTCCATGATTTTCTTTGCGCTGTTCATCACTTCGCGATCCATGGAATCGCTCCGGTGGAGGGCCTGATATGAATACCAATTGGCTGAAGAGACGACAGACTAAGTTCGCGGCGTTCGCCACTATCTACATCCTGGTGATTTTGGCCGTGCTGACGGTGTTGAATATTCTCGGCAACCGGTACGACAAATCCTACGATTCCACCAAGAACAAACTGTTCAGCCTTTCCGAACAGACGATCAAGATTGTCAAAGGCCTGAAGCAGGACGTCACCCTGACCTACTTCGGCAGCGAAGACAGCTTCCGCACCGGCCGCGACCTATTGGACCGCTACTCGGATCTGTCGCCCAAGCTGCACGTGAAGTACATCGCGCCGGACAAAAACCCGCAACTAGCCAGGGCTGCGGGCTACCGGGCGGATTCTCCGGTGATAGTGGACTCGGGCACACACAAGGAAGGCGCCAAGACCTCGACCGAAGAGGAAGTCACGGGAGCCTTGATCCGCGCTTTGAAGCCCTCGGAACGGAACGTTTGCTTTGTCTCCGGTTTCGGCGAACACAGCATCGACGACACCGAGCGCAACGGATTTTCCTATACGAAACAGCTGCTGGAGCACGACAACTACAAGAGCCGCGCGGTGACCCTGAAACCGGCCGCTCCGGACGCCGGTAAACCCATTGCGATCGGCCAGACAGTGCCAGCCGCGGCAGTGGACGTGCCCAAGGACTGCACGGTGCTGGTGTCCGGCGGACCGCAGGAGGCCTATCCGCCGCCGGTAGCGGACGCCATCAAGAAGTACGTGGAAGGCGGCGGCCGCGCCATGATCATGCTGGACAACGTCATTCGTCTCGGCCGCTCGGAACCGGCCGCGGTGAACACCGACCTGGAGAACGTGCTGACTGGTTGGGGCGTCACCGTCGACCCAGACCTGGTGCTGGATGGCAGCGGCCTCGGCCAGATCTTCGGCTTCGGTCCGGAGATACCCGTGATCATGCAGTACGAGAGCCACCAGATCACGCAGCCGTTTGGGCGCGTCATGACGGCCTTTCCCCTGGTGCGATCCCTGGCCATCAAGGCGGGCGGGACCACCACCGTCGACAAGCTGATCCAGACCACGGAGGACAGCCTGGCGATCGCCGCCATCAGCGATATCCGTCCCGACGGCACGCCCGACCCCAAGAAGGTCAAGCATGGTCCGTTCACCCTGGCCGCCGCGGGATCGTATAACGGATCCAATAAGGGCCGCTTCATCGTGGTGGGAACCTCGGAATGGGCCGTCAACACGTTCATCGGCACGGGCCAACTCGCCAACCGCGACCTGTTCGTGAACTCCATCAACTGGCTCTCTTCGGACGAAGACCTGATTTCCATTCGTCCCAAATCGGCTGAAGACCAGGCATTCAACGTCACTCTGCCCAGGCTCAATACGCTGTTCTGGATGAGCATTGTGGTCTTCCCCTTGGGTGTCGTGGGCTTCGGCCTGGCCACCTGGTGGAAGCGGAGGTAACCCATGAAGCCGAAGGGACTGTTGATCGCCGTCGTTCTTTTGGCAGTGTTGGGCGGCCTGTACTTCTGGTCCAACAAGAAGCAGGAGGCCGCCGCCAAGAACCCTCCCGCGGACACTACCACCAAGCTTCTGACGATTCCCGACGACCAGGTTCAGGAGATCCGCCTGAAGAAGGGCGCCGACACCCTGACTCTGCGGCGCGACAACGGCAAGTGGCATATCACGACGCCCCAGCCATACCCGGCCGATCCGGACGCTTCCAGTTCGCTGGTCTCCAGCCTCGGCGCGGTGAACGCCGACAAGCTAATTGAAGATAAAGCCACCGATCTTTCGCAGTACGGCCTCACCAATCCATCGCTGGATGTATCCGTGCTTCGAAAGGACGGCAAGACCGATGAACTCCTGATCGGCGACCAGACTCCCACCAATTCCGGTTACTACGCCAAGCTGGCTGGTTCGGACCAGCGTGTCTTCACGGTCGCGGCCTTCGTCAAGACCAGTCTCGACAAGAGCCTCAACGATTTCCGCGATAAGCGCCTGCTGACTTTCGATCAGGACAAGATCACGCGCATCCAACTCCAGGCCAAGGGTCCGGCCGTGGAGTTCGGCAAGAACAACAACAATGAGTGGCAGATTCTACAGCCGCGTCCGCTGCGCGCCGACAGCTCGCAAATCGATACCCTGATCGGAAAGCTGAAGGACGCCAAGATGGATCTGGCCAGCCCCGATGCCGATGCCGCCAAGAAGTTCGCCGCGGCCCCCAAAATCGCCACCGTCACGGTCACCGATTCGAATGGCGGCCAGATCCTCGACGTCCACCAGGATAAAGACCATACCTACTACGCCAAGAGTTCCACGGTGGACGGCGTCTTCAAGATTACCGGGGACGTGGGCGACGCCGTCAACAAGAGCCTGGACGATTTCCGCAACAAGAAGCTGTTCGATTTCGGCTTCAGCGACCCCAGCAAGCTCGACATCGTGGACAATGGGCCGGTCACCTACACCAAGAGTGGCGACAAATGGATGTCCGGGGCGAAGACCATGGACAACGCTGCCGTCCAGACCCTGATCGACCGGCTGCGCGATCTCAGCGCCGATAAGTTCGTCGAGAAGGGCGGGGGACAGCCGGTTTTCACGGCCACCGTGACATCCAACGGCGGCAAGCAAGGGGAGAAGGTGACCATCACGAAGCAAGGCGAGGAATATTTCGCGCAACGCGAAGGCGAGCCGAGCATCTATGAAGTGACGGCGAAATCCGTAGTGGATGTCCGGGAAGCAGCCAGCGGGATCAAGGAACAAGCCCCGGCGCCTCCGGCTGCGAAGAAGTAGTAACTGGTTCAATCGCCGCTGGAGCCGCGACCGTCAGGGAGCGGTTGTCGGGGCAATGAATCGCCATGAACGCTCTTCTCACCGACCTGTACGAACTCACCATGGCGGCCGGCTATTTCGAAGCCGGAAAGGCCACTGAGAAGGCCACGTTCGAGCTCGGCATCCGGCGCCTGCCGGGTAATCGCAATTTCGTATTGGCTGCCGGACTCCCTCAGGTGGTCGATTACCTGCTCACTTTCTCCTTCACCGCCGAGGAAACCGAATACCTCGGCTCTCTGCCGCAGTTTCGCAACGTCTCACCGGCCTTCTTCGACTATCTTCGCGGTCTTCGCTTTACCGGCGATCTCTTCGCCGTGTTGGAAGGGACACCGCTGTTTGCCGGCGAACCGATGCTCATCGTGCGCGCTCCCATTATCGAAGCGCAAATTCCCGAAACGTATCTCTTGTCCGCCATGACGTTTCCTACCCTGATCGCCAGCAAAGCGGCGCGCTCGGTGGCGGTTGCCGGGGGGCGGCCGGTAGTGGAGTTCGGCACGCGGCGCGCCCACACGCCCGAGGCCGGCGTTCTGGGCGCGCGGGCGGCCTATATCGGCGGCTGCGCCTCTACCAGCAATACGCTGGCCGGGTTTCGCTACGGAATCCCGGTGGCCGGCACGGCGGCGCATTCCTGGGTAATGTCCTTCCCGTGCGAAATCGGAGCGTTCCGGCAGTTGCAGCGCGTGCTGGGCGAGCACACCGTCCACCTGATCGATACCTACGAACCGCTCGAAGGCGCACGCCGTGCGGCCGAGGCGGGAAAACCGCTCTGGGGCGTCCGCCTGGATAGCGGCAATTGCCTGTCGCTCTCCCGGGAAGTGCGCGGCATCCTCGACTCCGCCGGTCTCACCGGTGCGAAGATCATGGTCTCGGGCGATCTCGACGAATACCGCATCCGCGAACTGGTCGAAGGCGGTGCGCCCATCGATGCTTTCGGCGTAGGAACGCAACTTTCGACGTCGGCGGACGCGCCCCATATGGGCGCGGTGTACAAGATGGTGGAACTGGAAATCAGCGGCATCAAGCGCTTCACCGCGAAGTATAGCGCGGACAAGCCATCGCGTCCCGGCGCCAAGCAGATTTTCCGCGATGAAGCCCGCGATGTGGTGGCGCGATCCGGCGAATGCGGCAAGGGCGAAGCGCTGCTGCGGCCGGTGATCCTGGGCGGCAAACTGGTGGAGCCGTTGCCCTCGGTGGAACAGGCGCGCGCGCGCGCCGCCGCAGCCCTGGCGAAGCTGCCTGAGAGCCTGCGACAATTGGAAGTGGGCGAGCCGTGGCCGGTAATTTACAGCCGCGAACTGCGGGAACTGACCGAGCGGACCCGCCAGAATTTGCTGGGATGAAGACAGTCTTCTTCGATATCGATTCGCAGTTCGATTTCCTGCTTCCCGCCGGTGCGCTTTCCGTCCCGGGCGCCGAACGGATCATCCCCGCCATCGCCCGGCTGAACCATTACGCCGCCGCGCACGGGATCCCGGTGGTCTCGACTACCGATGCCCATGCCGAGGACGACCCCGAGTTTCGGATCTGGCCGCACCATTGCGTGGCGGGAAGCCTCGGTCAGCGCAAACCCGAGGCTACCCTGCTGCCGCGGAGAGTCGCGATCCCCGATCGGGAATGCGAGATCGCGATTGAGGGCGTCCAGCAGATCGTCATCGAGAAGCAGACCGTCGACGCCTTTGCCACCCGCAACCTGTCGAGGGTGATCGAACTGCTCGACGCCGGCCGTTATGTCGTGTATGGCGTAGTTACCGAGATCTGCGTGCTGCACGCCGTACGAGGCCTGCTGAAAACCGGGAAGCCGGTCTTCGTAATGACCGACGCCATCCAGGCCCTGAATGCCCGGGACTCCAGCCGGGCGTTAGCCGAGATCGAAGCCGGCGGCGGCCAGCTGACGACCTCGGATCGTGTGCAGGCGCCGGCAAGATAAAAAGGAACGTAACAGCCCAGGCCGGGCCGCTCCTTTACGGTCGCGGTTGTGTGTTTGGCAGGCTATCTGCAACTTACTCCAGCGCCGTCCGGTAACAAACCGGGCGCGCTGAGGAAATCCAAAGGAGTGTACCAATGAACTGGGACCAAGTAGCAGGCAATTGGAAACAGATGCAAGGCTCAATCCGCGAAAAATGGGGCAAGCTGACCGATGACGACCTCACGGTGATCGCGGGCAAGCGCGACCAATTCGTCGGCAAGGTGCAGGAGCGCTACGGAATAGCGAAAGAGGAAGCCCAGAAACAGGCGGACGAGTGGGTAAATTCGTTGCACGATCTCGCCAAACACATTCCCGAGAGGACCTACTCGGGCGGCGGACGCGCCTGAGCCTTTAGCTCAAAAAAAGGGCGGCAAAAAATGCCGCCCTTGCTTTACATCCTCAGCACCGATTTTCCTACGTTTACAATACCCTGCGGCCCTGAATCAGCCGGATCAATAGAACCACTAAAGCAATCACGAGTAGTATGTGTATGTACCCGTACAACGTGTACGAGGTCACCATGCCCAACAGCCACAGAACCAGCAGCACGACGAAAATTGTCCATAGCATTGTGATGTCTCCGCAGTCCTATCTAACGTGGGGTGAGTATTCGTCCAATTTGTGAACCAGGTGTGCCGCTTCCGGCGGCGCGGTCACCGCGCCTCTCACGATTTCCCGGTTTCCGATCCGGTTGCCATACATATCCGCATTGTCGTCCAGGTCCTGACGCAGGGTCGCGCCCTGCAACGACAGCCCGGCGAACACGCCATGGGTTCGCGAGTAGGAAAGGATCTCCGCCGTCAGCTTGGCATCCGTCTGTGCCGACGCGTCGCGCCCCACGGGTCCCGCGGCTATTTCGCCTTCCCCGCCGAGAGTGAATTGATCGCCGAGTAACCGGTCTGCTCCGCGATCGTTCATCACCAGCATCACCACGTCGGTTTCCGACGCACCGATCTGGAACCCGAAGCTGCCGCCCTCCATGCGCACCGCTCCCGGCGCCGACCAGTCTCCGCCACCTTCGCGGCAGGAGATGAAGCCTTTGCCGTATTTCGCGCCAACGATGAAAGCACCCTTCTTGAGTCCGGGAACAATCACTACACAATGTGCCCGGTCGAGAAGGTCGCGGGGAATGCCCTTATCGGGCGTCGCCATGATTTCCGTGAACACCGCGGATGCGTCGTCAAGCCGTTGGGCCGTCTGTTTCCCGGTGGCCAGCAGCCACGGCGCCACAAGAACGATTGTTGCCAATATTCGCATCGATAAGCCTCCTGTTGAATGCCATGCAACAGTCAGGCCAAGGTGCTGTGAATAACAGTGCCCGGCGCTGCAACGGGCGCCCGCCGGCGGCTGAGATAGCTCCATGCCGCCAGCGTCAGCGCAGCCGCGAGCAGGCTGCCATCGCGAAGCATGGTGATCCACGAAATCTTTTCGCCCGAGCCGAAGCAGCCGCAGTTAATCTGCAGACCCTTGAAATGCGCAAAGATCATCAATCCGAAGAAGCTTGTCAGCAGGAGCGCCGTAATGGTGGCCGAGACTCGCAGCCAGAATCCCGCGATCAGCCAAACGCCCAGCGCCAACTCAAACCAGGGCAGAGTGCGAGCGACCGCCTCCGTCCAGAAGAGGGATGGGAGGATCTGATACGCATCGATATCCATGGCGAAGATGCGCCATGAGTCGTTCAGCTTCAGCCAGGCCGCGTATACAAAGACCGCGCCCAGGACGATGCGCAGCGCCAGTGCAATCCATCGCCAGGTCTTATTTTGAGAGAAGTTCATTGAGAAATCCGCTGAAAATATCCCAGTTGGGGCTGCCTTCAAAATGATACTGTTTCATTCCCCGGATCACCAGCATGGTAGGTGTGCGCTGGATCTTGAGCCGCCCGTCGTCGGTTTCGCTCTTCACCTCGGCCGCGATGGTGGGATCCTTGGCCAGTTTGGCCACGGTCTTCTGATCCGCCGGACTGAGGACCGCCGCGACGGTTTCCCACACCTTGCCGCTGGCCGACCATTCCGGCTGATGCTCGAAGAGCGCATTCGCCACCTCGGCGTATTTCCCGATGCGCCCGGCCGCCAGGGCATACCCGGTCGCTTCGTTTGAATGGGCGTGGTTGGCCATATCGTGGTCCACCAGGTAGACTTTTCCCGTGCCGATGAAATCCCGTACAAGCACAGGTAGAAATTGCATGTGGAACTGCCGGCAGGCGGGACATTCGAAGTCGCTGTAGACCTCGATCATGATGGGAGCCCCGGGATTGCCAAACCCTTTGCCCTTAGCGGTTCCGGTGGAGGCCGCGAAGCCGGGTAACAATGCCGCGAGGACCAGCGCGCAAAGTTTCATATCCACTATTCTACGGCTATTTCGCCATGTCTTTCGCGATGAAGTCCCGGAACAACTCATAGTTCGGCGGAACGCCGACAAAGGGATATCGCTTGCCGTCTTTCTGGTGGATCACAATCAGGGTTGGAGTGTGGTCGATGCCGCGGGCCACACCCTCCCGATAGTCCCTTTCCACCTCGGCCAAAACGCCGGGATCGTTCGCCAATGCTTTGACCTTGGCCTGCTCGGTCGGTGTCAGCGCCGCCGCCACCGTGTCCCAGACTTTCCCGGCCTCCGCCCATGCGGTCTGATTCCGGAACAATGCATCGGCTACCGCCTGGTACCTGCCGATGCGCGCCGCCGCGGTTGCCAGATTGGCAGCCTCGCGAGCGAATTTGTGGCCTTGGCCGCTCAGCGGAAATTCGCGGCTCACCACGCATGCTTTTCCGGTGTTTGCCAGATCCTTGATTATCTGCGGCATCATGGTCTCATGCAGGAGCTTGCAATGCCCGCAATCGAAGCTGCCGTAGACTTCGATGGCCACGGGCGCCGATGGAGAACCATCTGTCTTTCCTTTATCCCAATCCGCGCAAATCGCAAGGCATGGGAGCAACACAGCTAGAGCCGGAACGCGAAGCCTCATGGTTTCTATTCTACAGTGGGAGAAGACTCGCACGGAACCTTGACAGCCGCGTCCGGACCGGGCCACACATGCAGGCCGTGCGACACGCGAATGGTCGTGCCACAATAGTCTCCGGAGGATCGGCATGAAAGTGCCCCTGTCCCAATTGGCGCATACGCGCTCCGGCGACAAAGGCGACACTTGCAATATCGGAGTCATCGCTCTCGAGGAACGGCACTATCCCGTGCTGGTTCGCGAAGTGACCGCCGAGCGCGTCAAGCAACATTTTGGAAGCCTGGTGCAGGGACCTGTTGAGCGTTTTGAATTGCCCAATCTGGGTGCGCTGAATTTCCTGCTGCACCAGTCCCTGGGCGGCGGCGGTACCCTCTCTCTGCGCACCGACGCGCAAGGGAAAACCTTCGGCGCGGCGTTGCTGGGCTTGGAAATCGAATTTCCCTAAGGAGGTATGCGTGGCCCAGTTTCTCGAATCCGAACGGCACGGCCGCATTCTGCGGCTCACTCTGAATCGTCCCGACAAGGCGAACGCTCTCAATGCCGAACTATGCTGCGAATTGGTCGAAACTCTAGGTCACGCCGACCGCGACCCGCATGTCGGCGCCATCGTCTTAGGCGCCAATGGCAAGTCGTTTTGCGCCGGTATGGACCTTGATGACGCCCTCCGCGGCCACTTCGATCGATTTAACCAGGTTCACGAGCAGTTGTTTACGCTGTATGCCCGCATGGGCAAACCGCTGGTGGCCGCGGTTCAGGGACCGGCACTGGGAGGCGGCACGGGGCTGGTCGCCAATTTCCACCACGTGGTGGCATCCGAAGATGCCCGCTTCGGTCTCACCGAGATCCGTCTTGGCCTATGGCCGTTCCTGGTCTATTCCGCGATGTCGTTGGCTGTCGGCGAGCGCCGCACCGTGGAATTGGCGCTCACGGGACGCATCTTCGGGGCAGGCGAGGGAAAGGAACTCGGCTTGGTGCACGAGATCGCCGCGGATCCTGCCCAGCGGGCCATGGAAATCGCCGAGGGGATGGCGAATTCGAGCCCTACCGCTATCCGCGCGGGCCTGGAGTTCGTCCAGGAAGCGAGGGGCAAATCTTGGGATGCGGCCAGTCAGATTGCCCGGCGCGTGCGCGATGAGATATTTCGAAGTGCGGATTTCGCGGAAGGCATTGCCGCGTTTCGGGAAAAACGTTCGCCTCGATGGCCTTCGCTGGAAGACGGAGGACAAAATTCCGGAGGCGAGCCCCTATAGGTTGTGTCGTCTCATAAAACGGTACGAGGAGATGGGGTGGAGGTACTTTACTTTTGGCCGCGTCGCGTTTAGTATAGTTACAACTCCCCCAAGCAAGGCGAGGTTACGGTTTGCTGAAACTCAAACGCGTCGAACTTCAAGGTTTTAAGTCGTTCTGTGAACGGACCGACCTTCGGTTTACCGGCGAAGGCATCACGGCCATCGTCGGTCCGAACGGCTGCGGCAAGTCCAATATCAGCGACGCCATCAGTTGGGTTTTGGGTGAACAATCGGCGAAAACCCTCCGCGGCAGCCGCATGGAGGACGTTATTTTTGCCGGGACCCGGGACCGCAAACCGCTCGGAATGGCGTACGTGACCATGACCCTGGTGGATCCCGAGGCGCATCACGCCGCCGGTCCCGTCGCGGTCCCCGAAGCCGGCGAAGCCGCCGAACCCCGCCGTCCCTCTGAAATCACCATCACTCGCCGTCTATACCGCTCGGGTGAGAGCGAGTACCTCATCGATGGGCGCCCCGCCCGCCTCCGCGACATCCAGGATATTTTCATGGGTACCGGCCTGGGTCCGGAAAGCTACGCCATTATCGAACAGGGGCGTATCGGGCAGATCCTCAGTTCCAAACCGCAGGACCGGCGCAACGTGATTGAGGAAGCCGCCGGCATCACCAAGTTCAAGACCCGCAAACGTCTGGCGGAGGCCAAGCTGGAAAGCGCCAAACAGAACCTGGCGCGGGTCTATGACATCCTTGAAGAGGTCGCCCGGCAGGTCAATTCCCTCAAGCGCCAGGCTTCCAAGGCCCGCCGCTACACCGAACTCAAGGGTGAGTTGGAAGGCCAGCTTCGCGTTGCGCTTTCCGGCAAATTCCGGCTGCTGGAACGCGACGCCGCCAAGACCGCCCTCGATCTCAACCTGGCCGCCGGCGAATTAAAAACCCTGGGCGAACAGGTGTCGGAACGCGAGGCGTCCCACGAAGCCGCCCAGACAACCTGCTACGGGATTGAAGAGCGGCTCACCCAAGCGCGGGCGCACCTGGCCGCGCGGAACGTGGAGGCGGAGCGCACCCGCGGACGCCTGGAATCGCAGGTCAAGGAGAGCGGCGCCATCGAGCAGCGCATCGCGCACAACGAAAAGGAATCGCAGGAGCTGGGCGTTCGCCTGGACTCGCTCGACCAGGAGATCGCCGGCTATCGGAATACGGTTTCCGGCCTGGAAGCCCAAATCGCCCAGGCCCGCGACTTCATGCGCGAGATCAATCAGCAGCGCGAAAGCCTGCAGGCCAAGGTGCAGGAGCGGGAAAAGGCCATCGAAACCGGGCGCCAGGCGATCCTGCGCGTGCTGGGCGAAGCGTCCACGCTCAAGAATCAGCTCGCGCAGATCGAAGAGTACCTGGCTGGAATCGATCGCGAAACTGCCCGCTCCACCCGCGAGGAAGAGACCTCCGCGGCCGAGATCGAGCGTCTGGAAACGTCCCGCAAGCAGCTTTCCGAGACCATGTCGCAACACCAGATCGAGCTCGAATCGGTCACTGGAGAGCGCCGCCGCACCGAAGAGGAACTCACTGCCCGGCGCCGGGAAGTGGTGGACCTCCAGCTCCGGATCGATGGCCTGAAGAACGAGGTATCGCAGATCCGCGCGCGCAAGGAATCGCTCGAACAGGTTCTGGCCCATCGTACCTATACCACCGATTCCGTAAAGCGGTTGTTCGCCTCGCTCGAAAAGGGCAAAGCCGCCGACGTGCAACCCATGGGCGTGCTGGCCGACTATGTGGAAGTGGACCCTCAGTTCGAGAAACCGGCCGAAGAGTTCCTCCACGAGGAGCTTGAGTACGTGGTGGTCAAGACGTGGCAGCAAGCCGAAAGCGGTCTGGATTTCATCCGCGCCGAACTGGACGGGCGCGCCACGTTCCTGGTGCATCCCGAGCCCAACGGCAACGGCAAACACCACCTGCCCGAGCCGGCCATCGGTCCGGAGACCGGAATTGCCTCGCGGCTGAGCGATTCGCTGCGTCTCACCAACGGATTCCGCGACCGCGCCACGGACCTGTTGCCGCGCCTCTCGTTGTGTTTCCTGGCCGAGGATCGCTCCGCGGCGCAGCGGCTCTCGGTTTCGTATCCGCATCTCTATTTTCTGCTGCCCGATGGCGTCTGCTACCACGGTCACACGGTGACTGGCGGCAAGAAGTCGGGCGCGGGTCCGCTGGCCATGAAACGCGAAGCGCGTGAGCTGGCGGTGAAACTTCAGGCGCGTCAGGGCCGGCTGGAAGAGCACGTGGCGCGTCTGGACTCCTTGCAGCAGGAGACCGTCGTTCTGGATGCCGAACTGGAACGCCTCCGCGTGGCGCAGATCTCGCGCGAGAAGGATCGCGTAGCCCTGGAACACGACATGCGCAAGCTGGGCGACGACCTGGCCCGTACCAGTTCGCGCCTCTCGGTGGCCCGTCTCGAACTGGAGCGTCTCCGCCGCGACGCCGAAAAGTCGGCCGATCAGCGCGAACGGAACCGCATCGCCGTGGAGGAGAAGGAGCGGCTGCGGGCCGAACGCGAAGAGCAATTGGATACGGAGCGCCACGAACTCGAAAAACTGGAAGGGCAATTCGTCACAATCGGCGAAGAGCACGCCGCCACGCGCGCCGGCCTGGCTGGACTCGAAGAACGCCATCGCGGCGAACGCACCGCCATGGCGCGCCTGGAGCAGCAGTTCCACGAGATCGGGAACCGGCGCAACGCCATCGCTCCGGAAATCGAGCGGCTCGGCGAACAGCGATCGCGCCTGCTGGCCAACAACATTGAACTGGACCAACTGGCCGCTGAACTGGCAGGGCAGATCACCGGCTTGGAATCGCGCGTTAATGAGATGGCCGCCCAGGACGCCGAAATGCGCGAGGCCCTCCGCGCCGGAGAAGAAGATCTCAAAGTTCTGCGCGCCAGCGTGCAGGAGTATCTCGAAAAACGTTCGCAGATTGAAGTGGACCTGGTGCGCAAACAGGCGGAGCTGAAGTTCCTCGACGAAACCAGCCGCAAGGAGCTGTCCTGCCCGGTTGAGGAACTGGCCTCGGCGGACGACCCCATCCCCGATCGCGACGCCATCGGAGAAGCCGAACAATCGGCCAACGAGGTGCGCACTCGGATTGAATCGCTCGGTCCGGTCAACGCCGCCGCCATGGAGGAATTCCAGGAGGCCCAGCAGCGCCACGACTTCCTCACGGCGCAGCGCCAGGACCTCATCGATTCCATCCGCGACACCGAAAAAGCGATTCAGGAAATCGACCTGGTGTCGCGCCAGAAGTTCGGCGAAGCCTTCGAAGCGATCAACAACAACTTCCGCGGCATCTTCCAGACTCTCTTCGGCGGAGGCACCGGCGAAATGCGCCTCACCGATCAGGACAATCTGGCCGAATCGGGCGTCGACATCGTGTGCTCGCCCCCCGGCAAGCGCCTGCAGAACGTCCTGCTGCTCTCGGGCGGGGAAAAGGCGCTCTCCGCCGTGGCCCTGTTGATGGCGATCTTCCAGTACGCCCCCAGCCCGTTCTGCATCATGGACGAGGTGGATGCGCCGCTCGACGAATCCAATATCGGCCGGCTCACCAAGCTGCTCTCGGAGATGTCGCGCGGCACGCAATTCGTGGTCATCACGCACTCCAAGCGCACCATGGAGGCCGCCCAGGCGCTATACGGCGTGACTATGCAGGAACCCGGAGTCTCGCGTCTGGTGTCGGTGCGATTCCACGGGGAAGCGTCGGCGCCGGCGGCGTGAGGGCCGGTTCCTTCTCAACGGCACGTTCGATGCTGCGTAGGATCAAGCCGCGCGCGGAACAGCCCTGGCGAGCCGCCGCCTGGTGCAGTCGCCGATGCGCGGGAGAGCTGCGCTCGCCTGTTGTGTGCGGCGGGCTGGTAGCCCGCCTGCCGACGTGCAAAACCGGGGCTGAACTGACAGCAGTGGGCCGTGTGCAAGCGCCGGAAGGGGGGTTGCCAACCCCCCGCAGGCTGCCAGCCTGCCCCACATAACGCTCAATTTCCGCCGCCGCCGGGCTTGGTGGCCAGGGTACCGTCGGGGGGCTTTTCGCCAGGGCGCAGAAGGGTCGGAGCTTTCCTTTCTTTCTCCTTTTCCTTCGCCTCGTCGGCGGCCACCTTCTTGTCCTCGGCCTCCTTGGCCTCACGCTCGGTCGGGGCCATGGCGTCGCGGATGGTCTTCTTTTCCTTGGCGGCGCGTTCCGTGACGTCTTTGGTGCGTTGGCCGAGATCTTCCTGCGCCCCGTCCAGACTATCGGCGGTGGTATCGATGGCGGTTTTCAGGGCGAACTCGAAACGGTCGGCGTCTTTGGAGGGGTTGTCGTGGATTCTCTGCAGAAGCGGCAGCATCTCCTTTTCGACGGAAGCTACCTGGCCCAGACCCTGCTTGACGTCGAGCTTCCGCTGAATGGCGTCGTCGGCCACCATGTCGATTGCATTGATGATTTGCGTGTAGCCGTCCAGCGTGTCGTGGATCATGAGGGACCGGCCGGCCTTGTCCCTGGCCAGCAGGGCCTTCACCAGATCGATGCGCTGGCGCGCGAACCTGGCGTAGAGCGAGAGGCGAAGATTGGGCTCCTGGGCCTCTTTGATCTGGTCGGTCTCATCGGCCGTCAGGAAATCGCGCTCTTGCGCGTACAGCGGAGAACAGGCTGCCCAAAGCAGCATTCCGCAAAGCAGGCTCCTCATTTTGGTTTGCCCTCCATCAGTCCCAGCAGCAGGTCTTCATGCACTTGCTGCACCTTATCCTTGAGCGGTTTCAGAATGGGGCGATCGTCGAAACTCATGTCGTGATCGAATGTGTCCAGGCGCCGCATGATATCGCGGGTCGCCAGTTCCGCGATCTTAAACCATTTTGGACTTTTTCGCGGATTCTTGTGGGTGTCGTCCAGCGATTTGTAGGCCAGTTCCACCGATTCCTGGACCTCACCGACGGCAGCCTTGGTCTTTTCGATGTCGCCCTGTTGATAGGCCGACCGCGCGGTCTGAAGCACGGCCTCCGCATTGTCGAGAGCGAGTTTGGAGCGTTTCTCAAGGTCCTTTTCAGCCAGCGCGGCCTTCAAATCGGCCCGCAATGCGGGCGCCGCCACGCCGCACACCAGCGCTAGAGCCAGCACTATCGCAAGCGCCCGGCCCGCCGTCCACGAGCGATCGATTCTCATCACCGCTTCTCCAGTTCCCGCTCCAGGAGCTTGGCCCTCTGCCGGGCCTGCCATTCCTGGTTGGGGTTCTTGCCCTGGCTCATGGCAAGAAACCGTTGGTACGCTTCCAGCGCCGGCTTCACTTGCTTCAGCTTGTCTAAAATGATCGCACGAAGGAAGCAGTTTCCGGGAGTGTCCTCGCCCAGATCGCGGGCCTTCTCAAAGGCGGCCAGCGCGGATGGCAGGTCGCCCGAGAGATAGGCCATGTCGGCGAAGTCGCGCCAGGGCGCCGGGTCGGTGGGCTTGAGTTTCACGGCATCGTGAAATTCGGCGGCGGCGGCGGGATAGAGGCGGCCATCGCGCAATGCGCGGCCATAAGCCATGCGGACGTCGTAATTGGAAGGTTCGGCGGAAGCGGCGTCCTTAAGCAGCGGCAGGGCTTTGGCGCGCTCCTCGTGGAACAGGTAGGCCTGCGCCAGGGCGACGCGATTGGCCTGGGTCGCATCCTTCCGGTATGCCTGTTCCAGGCCGGGAATGGCGTCGGCGTACTGCTTGCGCTCGAGCATCAACTGCCCGACGTGCTTCTGAACTTCGCTATTGTCGGGGAACTGGCGATACAGAGCCAGGGCTTCGTCGGTCAGCTTGTTCTTCTCGTAGAGCTCGGCGAGTTCCAGCAGGCCGCCACGGTAGGCCGAATCGAGCGCGGCCGCATTGCGGAAATGCGGAGCCGCATCCGGGAGCCGATCGAGATGCGCCAGCGCGTGCGCCAAGCCCCATTCGGCCGCGGCCGATTGCGGATTCACCCCGAGCGCCAATTCGTAGTTCTCCTGGGCCTTGGCCGCGTCGCCCGACTGGAGTTCCGATTCCGCCAGATAATACCGCGGCCGGAATTCCGCCGGCTTCTGGCGCGCAGCGTCTTCGAGAAGCGGCAGGGCATCGCCCGAGTTCTTCTGACGAAGCAGGAGGATGCCGCCGTTCAGTTCCGCTTCAAAAAGCCCGGGCTTGAGTTCGAGGGTCTTGCGATACTCCGCGATGCCATCGGAGTCGCGCTGCAGGAAGCTATAGGCCAGGGCCAGATTGAAGTGGAGGAAATAATCCTTCGGGTCGGCCTCAATGCCTTTCTGAAAGGCCTGAACCGCGGCTTCGAAGCGATGTTCGTCAAGAGCTTTCAGCCCATCGGAGGTGAGGTCGGACCCCTGGAGGAAGAAGAGCAGTGCCAGCGCCTGTGCGGCGACCATGACTCATTATAGCCTTTGGCCATTAGCCATTAGCTCTTGCGTGCAGCTTCGCGGCGAAGAACGGCCAATGGCGAAAGGCTAACGGCTACTTCGGATGCTTCAGACTGCCGGTTGTGTCGTCCCTTCTGGGGATGTCGACGGTGGGGGCGTCGCCCTCAAAAGAGAGAGGAATGTCGACGTAAGCGGCACGGCCTTCTTCGTTGAGCAACTTCAGGCGGTAGTGTTTGGGGACGCAATCGAAGACGAGGTTGCCTTGCAGAGTATCGGCCGGCTTGACGACGCGCAAGTAGCCGGTCCAGTGGGGCACGCCGTCGCCATTGCTGAGTTCGGCGCAGGAGTTGCCGGCGTCGTCCTCAAGCGTCAGGTTAGGGACATAGCCTTCGGACGTGCCGCCGTTGGTAGCGCTGATACGGACCAGGAAGAAGCGGCTCTGCGGAAGCCGTGCCTCCGTGCCGGTGCCGAGTTGCGCCAGCCATTGCTTTTCGTAAACCGCATAGGTGAATGGCGCCAGAACCACCCGCTCCCCCATTTGGTATGTCCGGGCCGTCTCGGGAATGGCGCTGCGGCCGGAACAGGAGCACAGCAATGCGAATGAGGCGCAAATGGCCGCCTCCAGCACAGAGACACTACGGAGTTTCATCGGCAAAACTATTGTTATGTCCGGCATCGATCAGTGTCAATAGGGACGCTGGCGCTCTTGCAGGATCTGCTCGAACTTTCGGCGCTGATCGTCGTTTAGAATCTGTTCGATACGCGATTTTCCGTCGCTCAGTACGGTTCGATAGTAATCCCAGAAATCGGTAAGAATCGACTGCATTTGTTGGGATTGCGCGGGAGTCAGCTTCAATTCGCGGTTCATGCGCTCGAAAAAGGCGGTCTTGCCCTGGGGCGTGTCGAACGCGGGAGGACTGGTTCGGTTATGGACCCGGAGGTCTATAAACAGAGCACCCACCACGGCACCCGCCAGAAAGACCAATACCAAAGCTAAGCCACAGGCAAGCCGGGGGTCCCAGTGCTTTGCGGCTAAGGGTCTTTCGAGGACGCTAATGCTCATAGGATGTCAGCGTTGCCAGCATGCTGTCGGAAGCGGAAGCGCTGTTGAAACCGGGCGCCTCCTGCTGAGCCAGAACGCTGTCGGGAGCGGGGCCGCCGGCATAGCCGGCTTCCCGTGAAACCAGAAACCCGCCCACCACGACCAGGGTCAGGAAGGATGACAACACCAGCCGCCGGCCAAAGGCGAAATCCAGCGCGAAGAAACCGGAGAACGATGGCGCAGTCCTACGGGTTTCCACTTCGCGCAGGACCCGGCCGTAGAAGCCGGGCGAAGGGGCCGACAGGTCCTCAAGAGCAACATCCTCAATAACGGCATCGGCGGCAAAACTGCCGGATAGGCCGCCACTCGGAGGACGCAACGAGACGAATAATTGCGAGACCGTCCGCATGCCGCTCAACTCTGTGCGGCACGATTCGCAGACTGCCATATGTGCTTCGATAGCGCGTTCCTCAACCGGTTCCAGCGAACCGGAGAGGTAATCTTCGAGGCTCTCCATTACTACCGCATGCATACGTTTCTTCCCTTAACAGGTGTAGCCTACCACGTCGATAACAATCCCATGCGGGTCTCTTGCCTTACGGCCTGCCCGATCAGGGACAACAATCAGCACAGTTTATCCCGGTATCAGCCCGGGAGCCCGATCAAGCCGTTGCGCCGCCCGCACCAGCTTTTGCCGTGCGCGGAAGAGCTTCACCTTGATGGTGTTCTCATTCATTCCGGTCTGAGCCGCCAATTCCTCCACGGAATAGCCCTCAACTTCCTTCATCATCAATAACATACGCTCCTCCTCGGAGACCTTTGCGAGGAGTTTGAAAACGAAATCGCGGCGCGCCAGATCCGTATCGGCGGAGACTTGACGGCTGGACTGCGGCTCGCTATTTTCGACACGGCGGACTTCGTCTTCGCTCATGTCGCTTTCATAAACCAATTTCCGGACCTTGCGCTTGCGCAGGTAATCAAAGCACTCGTTGACCGTAATCTTGTAGATCCAGGTGATCAGCGAACTGCGGAAATCGAAGTTTTTGAGGGATAGGTAAATCTTTGCAAATACTTGCTGAGCAATGTCTTCCACGTCATTGCGCTGGCGCACAATGCCATGAATGATTGAGAACACTTTGGACTGGTAGCGCTCCACAATGTCGCGGAACGCAATCTCGTCGCCCGTCTGTGCTCTCCGAACCAGGGCCCCTTCGGCAGTGCTCTCGTAGTCCACTCTCGGCTTTGCCGCAATCCTCTTGCCGAGTTCCGGGAGCGCTAAAGTGCCGGTCATCGTTCCCATACACCCAGTCCGACGCGCTCCGGGGATCTCGGGTTTCAAAATCGCTGATACACTACCTATTTTGCACGAAAATCCGCACCCATGTTGAAATCGGACGCGACCGGCGGGCGACCCGGCGCATCGAACACAGGGAGTGGTTTGTGGAGTGTCTCGATCCTGTTTGTATAATGGGTACGGAAGAGTCGTAACCGAGGAGTTCAAACACATGGTTCAAATGACTGAACGAGCAGTTGGAAAAGTGAAGGAAATCATGGCTTCCCAGCAGCCATCTCCGGCTGGTTTGCGGATCGCGGTGGTCGGCGGTGGCTGCTCCGGATTCAGCTATTCGATGGCCTTCGAAAACCAGCCGAACATGCTGGATAAGACGTACGATTATCACGGGTTGAAGATCTATGTAGACCAAGCCAGTTTGCTGTATCTGGATGGCGCCGAAGTCGATTTTGTGGAAACCCTGGAAGGTTCGGGCTTCAAGTTCAACAACCCCCAGGTAAAATCCACCTGCGGGTGCGGCAGTTCGTTCCAGGTCTAGCAGGAGGGGCGAACAAGCCCATCCTCAATGAGATTTCAGGCCGCAGATCGGCGCGGATGTGTGCCCGGAAATGGCGCGCATCCTGTGCCGTCCGCGGCCTTTGGCTTTTACGGTAGCGTACCCGATTCGCGACTTTACCGCGGTCAATGCTTCTGCGAGCGGAGGCGGCGGAGTTCTTCCAGGCGTTCGGCGATGCGCTTTTCCATGCCGCGATCGGTAGGGTGGTAGTAGCGGCGGCCCACCAGCGACGGCGGGAGACAATCCATATCGACGACGGCGTTTTCGGAATTGTGCGCGTGTTGGTAGCCTTCCGAGTAGCCCCATTCCTTCATGAACTTCGTCGGGGCATTGCGCAGGTTCATGGGGACGGGTTCGGCAACCGTGTTCGCGGCGTCCTGTTGCACGGCCAGCAGGGCACGGTAGGCAGCGTCGGACTTAGGGGCGGCGGATAGATAGAGGACGGCCTGGGCCAGCGCCAGATCGCCTTCGGGGATCCCGAGGAAGTGGACGGCTTGCATGGCGGCAACGGTTTGTTCGAGCGCGCGCGGGTCGGCGAGGCCGATGTCTTCGCTGGCCATGCGGATGATACGGCGCGCGATGTAGAGCCGGTCCTCGCCGGATTCCAGCATGCGGGTGAGCCAGTAGAGGGCGGCATCGGCGTCGCTTGATCGGACGGATTTGTGGAGCGCGGAAATCAGGTTGAAGTGCTCCTCCCCACCCTTGTCGTACAGCAGCACCTTGCGCTGCATGGCGTCCTGCACGGCCGCTTCGGTAAGCGACCCTCCGGCGGACGCCGCGGCGGCGGATTCGAGCGTGTTGTAGGCCTGGCGCGCGTCGCCGTTGGCGTAGATGCCAATCTGCTCAAGGAGAGAATCGCCGGACTCGATGCCGAGGACCGGAAGGGCACGGCGGAGCAACGTCACGATTTCGGGGACGGTGAGTCCGCGCAGGGCGTACACACGGGAGCGCGAGAGCAGCGCGGAGATCACTTCGAAGGAAGGATTCTCCGTGGTTGCGCCGATGAGGATGATGTCGCCGCGCTCCACATAGGGCAGAAACGCATCCTGCTGGGCCTTGTTGAAGCGGTGGATTTCGTCGATGAACAGGATGGTGCGGCGCCCGGAGCGGCGAAGACGTTCCGCGTCGGCCATGACGGCCTTGATTTCCTTGATGCCGCTGAGGACCGCGCTGAAGGACATGAACTCCGTGCGGGTGGTGCGCGCGATGAGGTGCGCCAGAGTGGTTTTGCCGGTGCCTGGCGGCCCCCAGAGGACCACGGAGGTGAGTTCGTCGCGCTCGATCTGGCGGCGCAGGGGTTTACCGGGGCCGAGGATGTGCTCCTGACCCACATAGTCCTCCAGGCGCTCCGGACGCATGCGTTCGGCTAACGGGCGCTTGGCGTCCATCCGTTCGGGAGGGCCGGAGGGCGAAGTGGAATCGAAGAGGCTCATGGGCGGCCGCTCCTCTGACGGGCGGCTTCGTAGAGCAGGATTCCCGCAGCCACGGCGGCATTGAGCGATTCGACCCCGGAGGTCGGGATGGAGACGCCGGTCGAAGCCGAGCGGAGCGCCGGGCTGACCCCGTGTGCTTCGCTGCCGACTATCAGGGCACAGTCTTGGGTGAGATCGACGTCATCCGGACGGTGGGCGGAAGAGCCAGGGCGGGCAAGCACAGCGGCGTAGAGGGTGAGGCCGGAGTGCTGGATGATGTCATCGGGGACGGCGTGGCGGAACGGAACGCGGAAGAGGGAACCGGTCGAAGCGCGCAGGGTTTTGGGATTGTAGGGGCTCACGGAACCCTTGAGAAAGATGGCGCCCGTGGCGCCGAAGGCCTCCGCGGCCCGTATGATGGCGCCGGCGTTGCCGGGATCCTGGATGGCATCGAGGACGACGATGAGAGCGGGGCCGCCTACCGCTCCCTGACGGTCGCGGCTCTGTTCGGGCAAGTTCACCAAGGCTAGGACTCCCTGACTGGTTTCGGTGGCGGAGATGGTCTGAAACAGGCGGTCGGGAAGGACCGCCAACGGGACGTTCGGGCGCCCCAGCAGGCAGGCTTCGGCGCGGGCGCGCGCCGATTCGGCGGCCAGCACATGCTGCACCTGGGCATCGCGCAGGGCCTCTTCCAGAAGGTGAAATGTCTCGGCGACGCACCATCCCTGGGGGGTGAGGCCACCTCGCTGAATGGCCCGCCGGACATCCTTCAGGAGCGGGTTAGCGGGACTGGAGATCGTCGCGGCCCTGGGCATGTGTTTACAATAATGATTCGAACGATCAGCATACCGCAGATGAAACACGCTCTCAGGATCGCGGCGGCGGTGGCGGCAATCGCCGTGGTGCTGATGATCGCCTATATCTCGGGACGCATCGAGCAGCAATCGACGCGCGATGAGGCCCAGCGGGCGGACGTGATCCTGGTACTGGGTGCGGCGGAATACAGCGGCCGGCCGTCGCCGGTATTCCGGGCGCGGCTGGACCACGCGCTGGAACTGTACAACCAGGGACAAGCGCCTCTGATCATGACGACGGGCGGCGCCGGCGGGGATCCGGTATTCACGGAAGGCGGCGTGGGAAGGTCGTACCTGATTGGCCATGGAGTGCTTTCGGAGCGGATCGTGGTGGAGACGGAGGCGGCGACGACGGTGGAATCGACGGCCATGGCGGGGGAAATCATGCGGCGCATGGGGCTGCACTCGGTGATTGTGGTGAGCGATGGATATCACATCTACCGGGTGAAACGGATGCTGCAATTCCGGGGCTTGAAGGTCTACGGGTCGCCGCGCAAGGAGACGATGCATGAGCCCTGGCACGAGCGATGGAATTACATAAAGCAGGCGGTCGGGTACCTGTTGTGGCGTGCCGGAATCGCGGTATGAGTTCTAATCGAGCACGGTCGCCAAAGTTTCGCGATGGAGGAAGATCGCTTGCCGTGTATAAGTCACGTAGCCTCGTTTGCGGAACCGGTTCATATGCTGAGTGACGATTTCACGGCTGGTGCCGATGTAGCGCGACAGCATGGCGTGACTGAATGGCATCATCCGGACGGACCCATCTTCCGCCGGGGTCCCCAGCCGCTCGGAGAAACGAAGCAGCGAACGGGCGAGGCGCCGTTCCACCGAGTCGGTGGACAGGCTCTCGATCAGGCGGGTCAAATCGGCATTGCGCTGCGCCAGCATCTGCAGCAGCGCCACGGCCAGAGGTGGCCGCTTCTTGACCATCTCTTCCACGTCGGAAACGGCCCAAGCCATCAATCTGGCCTCTGCGATGACTTTCGCCTGTTCGGCGCGGCTGGGAGCTCTCAGAAAAGCCGACTCCCCAAACAACTCGTCGCGCCGAACGATTTCCAGAAGCACCTCCTTGCCATCTTCGGCTATTTGCGAGATTCCTACATTTCCTTCAACCACAAGATAGAGGCTCTTCGAAAGATCTTCCGGACCGTACACCATCTGACCCTTGCCGTACCATGTGGTGGCGGAAACCGGTAACTGTGACAGTACATCCTCAAGAAGCGGATGTACGGCTACTGATGCGGCGGCTGATGCCATATTCTTCCTCCTGTTAGAGCGCCAAACCTGCCCGGTGAACGGGTGAATATCAATCGTGCAGCACCACGTTCAACAGGGAACTGTGGACTTCCAGGTGACCGTTGTAACTGACAAAACCTAGTTTGCGGAATTTATTCATAAAGAAGCTCACGCGCGACCGGGTGGTTCCCACGATTCCGGCCAGCGTTTGCTGGCTGATCTTCGCGATGGCGATCTGCGGCGTACCTTCCTTCCCGAAGTTGGCGAGCAGGAGCAGTACCCGCGCCAAGCGCTTTTCACTGGAGTTGAACAACTGGTCGACAAGATCCGCCTCAATCCGGATGCTGCGGGTCAGCAGATGCTGCAGGAAGAACCCGGTAAAGGCTGGCTCCTCATGGAGCTCACGAATCGCCGCTGCCTTCAGAAGGCGCGTGAGGGAGGCGGGAGTCATCGCAGTGGCGGTCGCCATGCGCTTGATCTGGCCCGCCAGGCAGCCTTCTCCGAAAAACTCACCGGGGCCTAGGATCGCGACCACAGCCTCTTTGCCCCGGGTTGAGACAACGGTCAGCTTGACCTTCCCTTTGTGAATATAGAAGATCGAATCCGCCGTATCCCCTTGTGCGAAGATGTTCTGATTCAGATCGTAATCGCCGGGGATGCTTCCCTTGCCCAACTTCGAGAGAAAGGTTTGGGGGCTGAACCCGGGAGTTGTCTGTTTGCGAGCCGCCGTCATAGGTTGTAAAGGAAGTCTCAGGCCAGTTTAGGCCCCGGGCCGGCGTTCTGTCTGGTCAAGATTGACCACCGCGGCGCGATGTGCCGGGGCGGCCAGCCTTGGGGGCGGGACGGACCGAGCCCGATGGTTTACCCGAGCGGCGCCGATTTTCCGCTTGCCCAGTGGGCTCCGGTTATATTTATGGTTTCAACCGCGGCCGCGATAGAGAACGGCCCGGAAATTCAGTTTGAAGAATCGGCGAGCGACGCGGCGATCCTGCCGGGACTCGAAGGCCGGGCGTAACGGCCGGTACAATGAGGGTATGATCGCCTCCATTAATCCGGCCACCGGCGAAACCGTGCGCGTGTTCGACCCGCTCAGTGCGGCGCAGATTGAAGACAAGCTCGCCCGGTCGCAGGATGCCTATCTCCGCCATCGCCAGACTTCGTTCGCGGACCGCGCCCGCTGGCTCACCTGCGCGGCCGGGATTCTGGAAACCGAGAAGGACCGCCTGGGCCGCATCATGACCCTCGAAATGGGCAAACCGATCGGAGCCGCGCGCGCCGAGGCCGCCAAGTGCGCCCTGGCCTGCCGCTTCTACGTGGAGCACGGCGAACGCCTGCTGGCCGACGAGCCTATCGATGCCCCTCCCGGGCGCGCGTTCCTGCGCTATCGGCCCATCGGAACGGTGCTGGCCGTGATGCCGTGGAATTTTCCGTTCTGGCAGGTCTTCCGGTTTGCCGCGCCGGCCCTGATGGCCGGCAATGCCGGACTGCTCAAGCACGCCTCCAACGTGCCCCAATGCGCCCTCGCCATCGAAGACATCGTCCGCCGCGCCGGCTTTCCCGACGATGTATTCCAGACTCTGCTGATCTCGCCGGACCAGGTGGAGTCAGTCATCGGCGACTCGCGTGTGAAAGCCGTCACGCTCACCGGCAGCGAGCCGGCGGGCGCGAAGGTGGCCAGCCTGGCCGGGCGGCAGATCAAGAAGACCGTGCTCGAACTGGGCGGCAGCGATCCCTTCATCGTGATGTCGAGCGCCGATCTCGATCGCGCGGTAAAGACCGCCGTGGAAGCGCGCACCCTCAACAACGGCCAGTCCTGCATCGCCGCCAAGAGGTTCATTGTCGATGCCGGCATTTCGGGCGACTTCGAGCGGCGCTTCGTGGCCGGCATGGAAGCGCTGCGCGTGGGCGATCCCATGGACGAATCCACGCAGGTTGGTCCGCTGGCCACGCCCGGCATTCTGGAGGGCCTCGACGAACAGGTGCGTCGAACGGTCCGGATGGGCGCGCGCCTCGCGACCGGCGGCCGGCGCATCGAGCGTCCCGGCAATTTTTACGCTCCCACTGTGCTGGCGGATATTCCCGCGGATTCGCCCGCGTATCGCGAGGAGCTCTTCGGCCCCGTCGCGGCGCTCTTCCGCGCGGACGGAATCGACGACGCCATCCGCATTGCCAACGACACGGAATTCGGCCTGGGCGCCAGCGTATGGACGGCCGATTCCGGGGAGCAGCGGAGATTCATCGATGAGATCGAAGCCGGAATGGTATTCGTGAACAGCATGGTGGCGTCCGACCCGCGCCTGCCCTTCGGCGGCGTCAAGCGGTCCGGTTATGGACGCGAGTTGAGCGACCATGGATTCCGCGAGTTCGTCAATATTAAGACGGTGCGGGTGGGGTAAAGCTCGGACTGGTCTACTTGCGCGGACCCGGCCCCGCCGTCTCGCCGGTCTTCGCAGTCCGCAAGATCTGTTCGTTCAGCTCCTTCAATCTCTCGAATTCTTCCATCCACTGCTTCATGGTGAGCGTGTTGATCGTCCGCACTTTGACCACGGTGTCGAGCCAGCCGGCGGCTTCTCCGGATTGGAAATAGAAATAGCCGGAACCTTTCGCCAGGAGCGCCGTATGTCCGCGGCGCGCCAGTTCTTCGTTGACGATCTTCAGTGAGAGAGCGACGTGCATACGGACACAGCATACCAGCCCGTTTGTGGCAACAGGGATACCATGCGCCGTTCGGGCGCCGCCGATTGCGGCGTCCGCGAAGCACGCAGTTTTCGCTTTTCGACGAATAGCGGCTTGCGCGCAAGAGCATGCGCAGCCGTCTAGCCCGCCGCGGTCACCAACCGGTCACGCGCGCGGATACAGGCTTGGTTGAACGCCTTGACCAGCGGATTCGCCGGTCCGCCCTCTTCCGACGCCCACAGTTCCGGCTGGAACAATGTAGCCACGAAGAACGGATGGCCGTCGAGTTCGACGGCGCGTACGTCGTTCTGGTCGTCGACCGCGGACACGCAGAGTTGCGACCCTTCCACAAGCCTGCGGTAGCGGCTGTTCAAGCCGAAACTGCAATAGTACCGTTCCATCGATTCCGGGACGCCGTAGGCCTTGCGCAACACGGAGCCGTTCATAAACCGGACACGCGCCTTCACGCCCACCAGCGCGCAACCCAACGGCGAAATCAGCGGCATGGCGGCTTTGGGATTGATTTTTTGGTGTTCGGCCTCGGCCAGGCCCAGAACGTTGCGGGCAAATTCCAGGATGGTGTATTGAAATCCAGCCGAAGTACCCAGGAACGGCGTGCCCGTGGTCCTGGCGTACCGGATGGCCCGCAGAACCCCCTCGGCGCTGCGGTACGGCATGCTGGGCACGCACCAGAGTCCGTGGAATTCCGACAAGGCTTCGCCGTTGCCGACCGAATCCGTGGGTACCCACTCACATTTCGCATGGCCTTCGGAAGCCGCGGCCAGCGACTTGGGAATGGCCACATGAGCTTTCTGTTGTTCGTTATAATCGCCGATCAAACCGATGCGAATCTCTGAGAGCATGCGCGAAATTTTATCGAAGCCATTGGCCGAGCGCAACCGTATCGCCGCTCCGGGCTAACCTACACTGGAAACATGGACTGGCAACTGGATCCCGCCGCGGTGCGCGTCCTCGGCGCCCTCATGGAAAAGGAGATCACCACTCCGGAATACTATCCGCTCTCGCTCAACGCGCTGGTGAATGCGTGCAACCAGAAATCCAACCGCGACCCGGTGGTTTCGTATGACGAGCAAACCGTGGAAGAGGCCCTGCAGCGGTTGCGCGAGGCCGGATTGGCGGTGCGCATCAGCGGTGAGAGCCGCGTCCCCAAGCACGGCCAGCGGTTCACCGAGAAGTTCAATATGGGACGGCGCGAGGCCGCGGTGATGTGCGTGCTGATGTTGCGCGGCCCGCAGACCGTGGGGGAATTGCGCGGCCGTACCGAGCGTATGTACACGTTTGACGACCTGGAAGCGGTCGAACACACCTTGCAACACCTGGCAGAGTCCGGATTTGCTCAGACGCTTCCGCGACAGGCAGGGTCGCGCGAGGCGCGCCACGGCCACCTGTTGTCGGGGCCCATCGAGGCGGAGGCGGAATCGACGGCCGCCAAGCCGGCGACGGCCCATCCCGTCAACGAGGAAAGCGAGCGGATCGCCGAACTGGAGCGCGCTCTCGCCCAACTGCGAAACGAGTTCGACGACTTCCGCGGGAGATTCGAGTAGCGGGCTAGCAGCCCGTGCAACCTGCGATTTGGGCGATTTGCCCAAAAACTGCGTGTAAGTCCTTTGTTTCTGCTTGAATTTGGGCGATTTGCCCAAATCGCAGGTTGCACCACGGGTGCTAGTCCTTCATCAAGATCACTTCCGTCGATTTGATGATGGCCGTCACTGTATCGCCTTTCTTCAGGTTCAGTTGTTCGGCACTGCGACGCGTGATCACGCTTTCGATCACGTTCTTTCCGACGCGTACCGAAACATGGGCCATCACATCGCCCAATTGAATCTCGGCGATGCGTCCTGTCAGTTGATTCCGTGCGGATATCGCCATACTGAAATGCTCCTCTCACTCGCTCATTGTCGCGCGATTGGTATCATTCCGTGGCAACTACTGCGTCTTCCGGATACGCCGACATGCCGTACTCCGGGATGTCCAAGCCATCGAGCTCCACTTCCGGCGCCACCCGCATCGATTTGACCTTATTCACCACGAAGAACACCGCGTAGGTCGCGCCGAACGCCCAGAACGCGCATAGAGTAGCTCCTCCCAACTGACAGAAGAACTGCTTGGTATCGCCGTACAGCAAGCCGGTAACTCCTTGCCCTGCGTGGCCCAGATAACTGGCCGGGCCGACACCGTTCCAACCCGACCCGTACGTTCCATCGGCGAAGATACCCACGCACACAGCTCCCAGCCAGCCGCAGAACCCGTGAACCGAGATCGCCCCGCACGGGTCGTCAATCTTGGTGACCCGCTCGTTGAACAGCACGCCTCCGCAAACCAGAGCGCCCGCCAGGATACCGATCATCACCGCCGATGTTGGCGACACAAACGCGCACGGCGCCGTGATGGCCACCAGGCCCGCCAGCATGCCGTTGCACGCCATGGTGACGTCCGGCTTGCCGAACAGGAAGTACCACAACAGCATGGCCGTGGCCGAACCCGCGATGGCCGCCAGGTTGGTGTTCACGGCGACCACGGAAATGCGAAGGTCGGTGGCGCCCAGCGTGGAGCCAGGATTGAAACCCATCCAGCCGAAGAGCAGGATGAAGGTTCCGGTGACCACGTACACCAGGTTGTGCGCCGGAAAGGCACGCGGCTTCCCGTCCTTTCCGTACTTGCCGAGGCGCGGCCCCAGCAGCACCGCCAGCGCCATGGCGCAGAATCCGCCGACCGCGTGGACCACCGTCGACCCAGCGAAATCCACGTACCCGTGGCCCAGGCCCAGGGTTGAGCCGATCTGCGACATCCAGCCGCCGCCCCACACCCAGCAACCGAAAACCGGGTAGAGCAGTCCGCCCACAAACAGCTCGCACAGCAGAAATGCCCAGAAGGTGATGCGCTCGCAAATGGCGCCGACAATGATATAGCCGGCAGTTTCCATGAAGACCACTTCGAAGAGCAGCAGGCAATTGCTGCTGGCGTCGTACGCCGGGCCGGTCATGAAGAAGCCCTTGCCGCCCAGGAAGCCCCATAAGCCGCCGCCCAGCAGGAAATGGTTCAAAGTGGGCGCTCCGCCCAGATTGGAAGGAGCCGCATTGATGGCGACCGCGCCGAACTGGAAGGCATAGCCCACGGCATAGTACGCCACAAAGGCAAATACGTATGCCGCAAAATTCAGCATCATGAGGTGCGCCGCGTTCTTTTTGCGCACCAGCCCGCACGTCAAGAGGGCGAAGCCGCATTGCATGAACAGCACCAGATAGCCGGTGTTTAGCGTCCAGGCAAAATTGGTGCCGATGCGGAGATGCCCCACGCTATCGGCCAACTTGGCGGCCAGGGGCTCCTTGGCGGCCTGCGCCTGATAATCGTCGGCATCTTTCTTGGCTTTGGCGTAGTCCGGCGCGTTCTTGTCGGTGGGAACGGGAACCACGAACGGGTTGCCGCCCGCGTCGACTACGCTGTTCTTGTCGCCCGTAGCGATTCCGGCGGGGTCGGGCTTGGGTTGGTCGTCGGCCCTGCAGGGCAATGCCGCCACGCTCAACGCTGCGACCCACAGAAGCACCGATACACGCCTCGCGACGCACTCCGTCATGTTCACTTTTCTCCTAGATCTTCTTGAAACTCGCCCATCAGCAGACCGGGTCCATAAGGAAACGATAAAGAAAGTGGACCAGAAATTGGGGGTGGCCGTCAAGACGATATTTTTTCTTCGGGCTATAAGCATTTTCGTGTGATCGCTTGGCGCTCCAAATGAAGCTTTTAGGATTTCCTTACGCCTTCTTTATGCTCCAACCACGACACTCTACGGAGGGTCGAGGTCAAAGATGCCCGCCAAACCAATCCGCGTGCTCGTGGTGAACGACGAAACCACGCTGCGCCGGTCCCTCACCGTCCCTCTCACGGCAATCGGATACCTGGTGGAGGAAGCCCCGGACGGAAAGACCGCGATCGAGAGGGTGAGGCAGCAACCATTCCACCTGATCCTGCTCGACGGTGGTATTGCCGGAATGGGCGGGGCGGAGATGTGCCGGCGGATTCGCCCACTGGTCCCGGGCGCGGGAATCGTGATGGTGGCGGTTTGCGACGAACTGGACGAGAAGGTTCGGGCGCTCGATGCCGGAGCGGACGACTACCTCACCCAGCCCATCGTCCTTAGGGAACTGTTTGCGAGGCTTCGGGCAGTCCTGCGGCGGACCGGATTCGAACAACCTCCCGAAGGCGAAGTTCTCCGCGCGGGCGAACTGGAACTAGACATGCAGCAGCGCCGGCTCCGCAAAAGCGGTCGCGAAATCCACTTATCCCGACCGAGTTCGACCTGCTCGCGTACCTTATGCAACACATGGACATTCCGATCGAGCACTCCAGGCTTCTGCACTCGGTCTGGGGGCCCGGGTATGGATCGGAAGTCGAATATCTCCGATCGTACATACGGTTTTTGCGTAAGAAGATCGAAACGGACCTTACGCGCCCGCGGTACATACTAACCGAGCCATGGATCGGCTACCGCTTCCGCGGGGGGCCGGACTCCATCAATCCCTCATGAAATCCTTATGTTTTCCCTACGGCTTCTTTATTCGCTCTCCCGTAGACTGTCAAATGCATAGCGAACACCTGGTGCGCGCGAGTTATGGTCCCGATAGAAAGTATTGATGCCGCTTTCATGCCTTTTTCACGGATCTGGTGGCACAATCGAACAAAGTTATCGCCCCGGTCGCCGCTATCGGGACCACCACACCACCATTTACTAACGCAAGGGAAAGATAACGGACATGAATATCGACAAACGGATGAGGTCTGTCTTGATCTTCGGCATTATGGCGGGTCTGGTTGGAGGGTTGGCTCACGCCGACGATGCGGCGGCCACCTTGGAATTGGGCGCTCTACGCGGCATCACAGTGGACGCGGCGGGACAACCGTTAGCAATGGTAAATGTCGGAATTCATAAGCTAGGGGGCGGTTACGATCGCTGGGTAGTTAGCGACACTAACGGGGTTTTCGCGGTGGATCGTCTGAAGCCCGGCTCCTATCAGGTCACAGCATCCAAGGAAGGACTGGGTTACACGGCCACTGCGACGATACAGGTTGCACAGAGCCAGACGACACGGCCCAACCTGGTGCTGGCGGCAGCCGCCACTCCGGCGGCGGCCCCACCCACGGTGGAGCAGGAACTGCAAGCGATGAAAGATCGCATTGCGGTACTGGAAGCTGAGCTGAAATCCCGTTCAGGGGGTGCACCCGCCGCGCAGCCCAATCCACCACCAGCCGCGCCTCCGGCCGGCGCCCAGACGCCGGCGCCTCCGCAAGCGGCGGCTTCAACCACTCCGGAAGCACTGCAACCTCCTCCGCCAGCGCCAGCGGTAGATAATGATACACCCTTCGCGTACGGTGACTTTACCTGGCTCAATGGCTCCCCGCGCAACAAGGACACAGTGCTGGACACGAAGTTCTTTACTCCGGAGGTTCGCTTCGACACGAACTTCATGGAGGATTTCAATCAACCCATCGATCATACCATCGTAGGGGCTACCGAATCGTTCCGCTCGGGCGAAGTTCAGCTTGACCAAGTCAGCGTCGGCGGCGACTTCCACTGGCAAAACGTTCGAGGAAGGATTCTGACTATGTTCGGCTTGTTTGCGACCACGACGCCGCGCAACGATGCCAGCTTTGGAGTCGGCCAATGGGACCTCCGCGACGCATACAAGTACATTTCGGAAGCTTACGGAGGGTACCACTTCAACGTCAATCATGGCCTGAACGTAGACGGCGGAATTTTCGTATCGTACATCGGCCTGTTCAGCTACTATAACTTCGACAACTGGACTTATCAGCCGTCCTACGTGTCATCGAACACTCCCTGGTTCTTTAATGGTGCGCGCGTTCAGTGGTTCCCTACAAACAAACTGAAGATCGAGCCCTGGTTCATCAATGGATGGCAGTCTTACGCTAAATACAACGGCCATCCGGGTTTAGGAGGACAGCTTCTGTGGCAGCCGAAAGAATGGTTCAAGCTCGTCGCGAATCAATACGGCTACGGACAGGATAACCTGGGCCTCCCGCACACCGAACGTATTCACACCGATGACAGCATTGAGGTCAGGTACTATAGCAAACCTGGCAATCTAGGCGTCTCCAAGATGGCGTTCACTCTCACGGGCGACTTGGGATGCCAATATGGCGGCGGAATTCAATGCACCGGGGCGCCCAGCAAAAATAAAGAATCGTTTGTAGGCTGGATGGCCTATAACCGCACTTGGTTCCACAGAGACAAGTACGCCGTCACCCTGGGCGGCGGAGAGATGAGTAACTGGGGCCGTTATCTGACGTTGCTGCCGCCGATCAACGGGGCCGATGCAGTCACGGGTTCGCCTTACTTCACTCAGTTACCCGGCCAAAGGGCGCACATGTGGGATAGCACGTTCACCTTCCAGTACATGCCGAAACAGTACATCACCTGGTGGACGGAAGCTGGATATCGCCACTCCGATATCCCATATTTCGCGGGACGAGGAGGCGTCACGCCACCCGGCTTCCCGCTCGGCGGAACTAACGGCGCGCCTTCGCAGTATGCCTGTATGAGCGGAGCAGCGTCCGGCGCGACCGATCTGCCGACAGCGACTATCGATTGCAAAGGCCAGGGAGGCGTCTGGTTCCCCGATCTTCGCCGAAGCGAAATGAAGGTTTCGATTGGCGTGATGGTGAAGTTCTAGCTTGCACGGAGGCACGAATGCGTAGGCTCTGGAGACACTCGCTATGGCTGGTCGTAGCTGCGGCTGCGCTCACGGCGGCGGATCCGGTTTGGAAGAGTAAGCCATCCGCCCAATGGACCGAAGATGACGCTAAACAGGTCCTAGCCACGTCACCCTGGTCGAGGGAAGTGAAAGCCGTTGTCACGCGCCGGCTGACCGAGGAACAACTTAGGGAAGGCGGACAAATGGGACAACCCACCGGCGTCGGCAATGAGGGGGTGGACCCCAAGGGTAGCGAGCCAAAGGTGTCGCTGAATGTCTTCTCGGGCGCGGGAGGCGATGACCGCAGCGCCCGGTCTCTTAACCGGCCCATTGCGTTGAGACTGCGTTGGGAGAGCGCTCTCCCCGTTCGGATCGCGGAGTTCAACTCGCATGGGGCGGAGACTCCCATGCTGGAGGGAGAGGGTTATCGCATCGCCGTCTACGGTATTCCCGGCGGCGGTTTCAAAGGCGAGCCCAAGGAATTGGGCAAGCCTCTCAAGAATCTGGCCGTCCTGAAGCGAGTTGGGAAAAAGGATGTTAAGCCGGTTAGCGCCGCGGTATACCAGACCCAAAACGGCGTGGTGGTTGAGTACTTGTTTCCTCCGTCCGCGGAAATTAGCAAGAAGGATGGACAAGTCCGATTCGAAGCGCAAATAGGCCGGATTGTAGTCGGCCAGACTTTCGAGCTGAGTGAAATGGAGTTTATGGGCAAGCTGGAACTTTGACGTTGTAAGCCGTTTCGCGCCGCCCGGCTTGACTGCATATGTGGCGTGACTGCGTATGGCCGATCTTATGCCTTCATTCGCCAGCTCATGTGACCCGGACGGCACCCTCAGGGGGTTGAAATGGAGGCGCAAGCTTTTACGCGCGCAGCCAGCCGCCCTGGCTGTTGCCGGAGTTGTGATTTGCACCTGGGGATCTATGGCACTTCTTTCTCAATGGCTCTGCCGGCCGTTTCCAACTCCTGATTCGCCATGATGCCCTCTTCTTACCCCAACGTTCTGATTACGGATGACGACCCGGAACTCCGCCACGTGCTGCGGCGCACTCTGGATGCGCTCGGTTTCCAGGTGACCGAGTCTTCCAACGGTGAGCAGGCTCTCCACGACATCGCAATGCGGCACTTCGACGCCGTCCTGATGGACGTCAACATGCCGGGGATCGGGGGAATTGAAGCTTGCCGGCGGATTCGAAAGCGCGATCCCTTTCTGCAAATCCTTATGCTCACAGTTCGCGATCGCGAGGCGGACAAAGTGGCAGCCCTCGACGCCGGCGCGGACGACTACATCACCAAACCATTCTCCATCCCGGAACTGGCCGCGCGACTCCGCTCCGTTCCTCGATCCGCGAGCAGGCAGCCGCCGAGACCATTGTCATCGGAGAGATCGAACTGGACGTCACCCATCGCACGGTGCGGAAGGCCGGTACGCGACTACCGCTTACCCCGAAAGAGTTCGAACTCTTGCATTACCTCATGTCGCACGCCGGCTTGCCCCTCGCGCACTCCAAACTCCTGCGTGCCGTTTGGGGAGAAGAATACGGCGAGCAACTGGAATACCTGCGCACGTTCATGCACCAGTTACGCAAAAAACTGGAGAACGACCCATCTTCGCCGGAATACTTACTCACCGATCTCCACTATGGTTATCGATTCCGGGGTCCGGGCGACACCCGATAAACACGGTGTATCGAGTCAATCGTAATTTTGATTTACAGCCTTACGCGGTCCTTATGCTCCGTACCGTATTCTATTTTGGGAGCCTATTTGGAGATCTCGATGAAAAGCAACGGCCCGGCCTTTTGTCTCTTATTGCTGGCGATCCCGTCAATTCTCGTCATTGATGGCTGTAGCAGAGTAGCAGCCGACCCGGCGCAAGGGGCGCCACCCAACACCAAGGTGGTTCCATTCGCGGACGCGGCCCTCTTCTCCGTGGATCACCCTGAGCAGTTTCCACTGGCCACGGCGACCCAGCATCCCACCACCTCCGAGTTGGTCGTCACGGGGACAGTGACTCCCGACGTAGCCCGCAACATTCCGGTGGTCTCGCTTGCCTCCGGACGCGTAGTCGGCATTTACGCACGCCTCGGCGATACCGTGCAGAAGGGCCAGTTACTACTCACTGTTCGCAGCGACGACGTGTCGGGGGGGTATTCGAATTACCGCATGGCCGTGGCGGACGAGATCCTCGCCCACACGCAGTATGAACGCGCCAAGGATCTGTACGCGCACGGCGCCATCGCCCTCAACGATCTGCAAGTGGCGCAGGACACCGAAGACAAGGCCAAAATCGCCGTCGATACCCTGGCCGAGCATCTCCGCTTACTCGGCAACGATCCCGACAAACCGGCGGCGATGGTGGATATCACAGCACCCGTTTCGGGAGTGATCACCGATCAGGAGGTCACCTATGCGGCGGCTATCCAAGCCTTTAACACCCCCAGCCCGTTCACCATTTCCGATCTCTCCACTATCTGGGTGATTTGCGACGTGTACGAAAACGATATGGCCACTGTACGGGTCGGCGACGCCGCGGACATTACCTTGAATGCCTACCCTGACCGCAAGTTCCGCGGAACGGTAAGTAACATCGGCTCGATTCTGGACCCCATAATCCGTACGGCGAAAGTAAGAATTGAAGTTGCGAATCCAGGGCTCATGCGGCTGGGCATGTTCGTTAGAGCGACCTTCCGCGGCCAGACCATCGAGATGCACACCATTGTCCCGGCATCCGCTATCCTTCATATGCACGATCGCGATTTTGTGTACGTGCCCGCACCCGGCAACAAGTTTCGCCGCGTGGAGATCGTCGGCGGAGATGTCCTACCGGAAAACGTGGCTCTGCAAGAGGTCAAATCCGGGCTGCAGCCGGGACAACAAGTGGTTACCAATGCGCTGGTTTTAGACCACGTGCTCGCACAGTAATCCCACAGGACAACCACAAATGATTCGCGGTCTTGTAGATTTCGCGCTTAACAACAAGTTTATCGTTTTAGCCATCGCCGTCTTACTGGCCGGTTGGGGAGCGATCTCATTTCATTACCTTCCGGTGGAGGCGTATCCGGATATCGCCGACAACTATGTGACAGTCATTACTCAATGGGCCGGCCGCTCCGCCGAAGAAGTGGAACAGCAGGTTACTATTCCCATCGAAATTCAAATGGCCGGAATGCCGCATATGACGTTCCTGCGCTCCGAGTCCATTTTCGGCCTGTCGTTCGTGATCATGATCTTCGACGACAGCTCCGTGAACGATTGGAACCGCCAGAAGGTATTGGAACGGCTCACGCAGGTCAATCTTCCCAATGGACAGAACCTGCAGCCGCAAATCGGCACGGACTGGAGCACCACCGGTCAGATCTATTGGTATACGCTCAGAAGCCACAATCCCCGATACGATCTGATGGAATTGCGGGCGCTCGAAGATTGGGTGCTTCTCAAGCAGTTCAAATCCATTCCCAACGTGGTCGACGTCTCCGACTTCGGCGGCGCCGTGCGCGAATACCAGGTGCGCGTGGACCCCGACAAACTGGTGTCGTATGGCTTGAGCATTGGGCAAGTGGAGCAGCAGCTTTCGAACAACAACATTAATGCCGGCGGCAGCTTCGTCGAAGAAGGCATGCAGCAGATGAACGTGCGCGCGTTAGGGCTTTTCAATAATGTGCACGACATCGAGCAGACCCTCTTAAAGACCCAGACCGGCACGGCCATTCGGGTGAAAGACATCGCGAACGTGGTGCAAGGCCCAAAAATCCGGTTGGGTCACATGGCCAGGGCCAACCACATGGAGGAAGGGCGCATCGTCGATGAACCCGATGTCATCCAGGCCGGCGTGCTCATGCGCAAAGGCGCTGAAGAGCAGCCCACGCTGGACCTCATTCACAAGAAAGTCTACGAGCTCAACCACGGCATCCTGCCTCCCGGCGTGGAGGTGGTGCCCATGCTGGATCGCAGCGACCTTTTGCATTTCACTCTGCACACGGTGATGCACAACCTGGTTGAGGGGATGATTCTGGTCACCGTCATCCTCTTCCTATTCCTTCTCAACGCCCGCGCCGCTCTGATTGTCGCGCTCACCATTCCATTCTCGCTCCTCTTTGCGTCGATTTGGCTCGATTTGAGTCATATTCCTGCCAATCTTCTCTCCCTCGGCGCCCTGGATTTCGGAATGGTGGTGGATGGCGCAGTCGTCATGGTGGAGAATATTATCCGGCATCTGAGCAAAGACCGCCGCGGCTCCAGCGGAACTGCGAAGACCACCGCGGAAATCATCCGCGAGGCCTGTCATGAAGTGCAGCGGCCGGTCTTTTACGCCATCGCCATCATCATCACCGCGTATTTACCGATCTTCACGTTGCAACGCGTGGAGGGCAGGTTATTCCGGCCGATGGCCTGGACGGTCGCCTTGGCCCTTCTCGGCGCCATGACGTTTTCGATTCTGATTGCGCCCGTGCTGGCAGCCACATTCTTCCGAAAGGGAATTCGGGAGCGTCGCAATCTGGTGCTGGAATTTCTGGTCAATCAATACCGCAAGCGGTTACGGTGGGCGGTGCAACATCGTTGGGTGGTCGCCACCATTGCCGTTGTTTCCCTGGCGGGGACAGTCTATCTTGGCTTCGGTGGAGTGATCGGCGCGGAATTCCTGCCCCATCTCGACGAAGGCGCTATCTGGGCGCGGGGCACTCTGGCGAACAGCACGAGTCTTTCGGAAGCCGAGAAATTCACCAACAATTGCCGCTATGTCTTTGCGTCGTTCCCCGAGGTGAAGACCGTGGTGTCGCAAGTCGGCCGGCCCGACGATGGCACCGATACCGGCGGCTTCGGCAATACCGAGTACTTCGTCGACCTGAAGCCGCACGATGAGTGGCGGCCGGTGTTTCACAAAAACAAAGAGGATCTGATCGCCGCCATGAACAAGGCTCTGGAAAAATACCCGGGGGCGATCTGGAACTTCTCCCAGCCAATCGAAGACAACGTGGGAGAGACGATGACCGGCACAAAGGGTTCTCTGGCGCTCAAGATTTTCGGGGACGACTTAAAGATTCTTGAGCAGAAGGGCGAAGAGGTGACCACCGTCATGTCGGGCATCGCGGGAATGCACGATGTCAAACTGTTACGCGACTTCGGTCAACCGAATCTCGACTTGACCATCGACCGCCGCCAAGCCGCTCGTTTTGGAATCAACGTGGCGGACATACAGGACGCCGTTCAGACAGCCGTTGGCGGCAATGCCGTGAGCCAGGTGCTGATCGGCGAGCAACGCTACGACGTGGTGGTGCGCTACCAGGAGCCCTATCGGAATACCCAGCGGGCCATCGCCAAGGTCCGCCTGCTTTCCCCCTCCGGAGAGCGCGTGTCTCTGGCCCAGTTGACAAACGTAGAGGTCAAGGACGGCGCATACGATATCTTTCGGGAAGGTAACACCCGCTATGTGGCCGTAACCTTTAATGTAAGAGGCCGCGATCTGGGAACGACGGTCGAAGAGGTCATCAAACAGATCGGCCAGAAAGTGAAGCTGCCGCCTGGTTACAGCATCGATACGTCGGGTGAATATGAGAGCGAAAAACGGGCAGAAGCGCGGCTGGCGCTCATTGTACCGCTGACTATCCTGGTGATCTTCATCATCCTATACACCATGTTCCGCTCGTACAAATGGGCGCTGCTCATTCTACTGAACGTCGGCCTGGCGCGAGTCGGCGGCTTTCTGGCCCTGCTGATTACCGGGACATATCTCAGCGTATCGTCGGGCGTCGGTATGTTGGCGCTCTTTGGCGTCTCAGTGCAAACCGGCGTCATCATGGTGGAATATATCAACCAACTCAGAGCGCGTGGACACTCGGTGGAAGACTCCGCGGTGGAAGGCGCGGTCCTGAGGCTGCGGCCCATCATGATGACGATGCTGGTGGCGACCCTGGGACTTCTGCCGGCGGCGCTCTCCCACGACATCGGAAGCGATTCGCAGCGGCCATTCGCCATTGTGATCGTAGGCGGCCTGATTTCCGATTTGCTGCTGAGCATTGTTCTGTTGCCTACGTTCTATGTTTGGATCGCACGGGCTGGCGATACACTTCCCGAACCGGAAGGTTCTTTCGAGGGCTGATGAATACCAAGTTCGCAGTTATGTCGTTGATGCTGGCACTTTCGGCGGCCGCGCAGCCCGCGCCAACTAAAATCACGCTGGAGCAGGCTATCCAAATCGCGCTCCAGCACAACCACACGCTGCAGGCGGCCCGGACCACCATCCAAGAAAGCCAGGCCGCCGAAGTTACCGCCAATTTGCGACCCAACCCCACCTTCTTCACCGACTGGGAGTATCTGCCGCTCTTCAATCGTCCACAAGGACAATCCACGGCGGACTACCTGCAGAACTCGACCGAAGGCGATATAGGGTTGAGTTACCTGATTGAACGGGGCAAAAAGCGAGCCCGGCGACTGGAGGCGGCCCGCAGCACCACTGCGGTAACCCGCGCACAAGTGAACGACAACGAGCGCGGACTTGCGTTTCAGGTTGGCTCTCTTTTTATCAATGTGCAGCTTGCGGAATCGACTCTCGAACTCGCGCTGAAGGATCTGAAGAGTTTTCAGGAAACCGTCGACATCGGGGAGATTCAATTCAAGGACGGCGCGTTGAGTGAGAACGACTACCTCAAGATCAAGCTCCAGTTACTGCAATTCCAAACGGACGTCCAACAAGCGCTGCTCGGCAAAGCTCAGGCGCTTTCGGATCTGCGCCAACAATTGGGATACGAGTCGGTACCCGCGGGGTACGACGTCTCGGGCATTTTCGAATACCAGCCGCTGCTGGTCATGCTCGACGAACTACAGGCGAAGGCTCTTCAGAATCGTCCGGACCTGCGCGCGGCGGTGTTGGGCGTGAACTCCGCCAACAGCCAACATGCGCTGGCAGAGGCCAATGGCAAGCAGGACCCCACGATCTCGATTAATTATTCACACGTCAACAGCATCAGTGCCGCCACCTGGTCCTTCAGCATTCCGCTGGCGATTTTCGACCGGAACCAGGGCAATATCGCGCAGACGCGCATCGCCATCCGCCAGGCCGAAGAGCAACAGAAGGCCACGTCCGGACAAGTGCTGACGGACGTGAAAGACGCGTACGAAGGACTGCAGGAGAGCGCTCAAATCGCCCAGCTCTTTAAATCGACGTATCTCGATATAGCTCAGAGGAGCCGCGACATCAGTGAATACGCATACCGGAGAGGCGCCATTGCCCTACTCGATTTCCTGGACGCCGAGCGGACTTATCGCGCGACCCAACTGGCCTATCGCCAGGCCGTGGCGGGTTACCTGACATCCTTGGAGCAACTCCGCCAAGCGGTGGGGACCAGGGACCTGCCTTGATCGGGCGACCGACTGTATCAGAATGATCATATGACGAAAGAAGAAATTTGCGCGCGAATTGAAGAAATCGGAATCATCCCGGCGGTGCGCCTGCACTCGGCGGAGGACGCCCTATTCGCGGCGGAAGCAGTCTGCGAAGGCGCAATCCCTATTGTCGAAGTAACCATGTCCGTCCCAGGCGCCATCCAGGTGATTCGCGAACTGACTCGTCAGAATACGGGGATTCTGGTGGGCGCCGGCACATTGTTTCATGTGGAAACGGCACGCCGCTGCCTGGATGCGGGAGCGGCCTTCCTGACCACCCCGGGCCTCGATATGGAGATTGTCAACTTTGCGTTGGGGCGCGGCGTAGTGGTTTTACCAGGCGCCTTGACGCCCACCGAAATCATGATCGCCTGGAAAGCTGGTTCCGATTTCGTCAAAGTGTTTCCGTGCGCGGCCAACGGCGGGCCCAGCTACATGCGGACTCTCAAAGGACCGTTTTCGATAGTCCCGCTGATCGCTTCGGGCGGTGTCAATCAAACCAACGCCATGGATTTCATTCGCGCGGGCGCGGCGGCGCTAGGCATCGGACGCGACTTGATTCACCAGGACGCCATCAAGCGCCGCGAGCGGGGCTGGATTACGGAACTGGCGCGGCGTTATACCAAGATGGTGGCGGATGCGCGCCAAATACAAAAGGGGTTGGACGTATGACACTAAGACTGGCGGCCATCTGGTTCGGCTTGAGCCTAATGGCAGCCGCGCAGGAGAAGGAGCCCAAGCAGCCGTTCGAAGTTACTAAGTTGGAGCGCGTGCCCTTCCAGCCGGGTGGCGTCGTCCAATTGAATAATTCATACGGCTACCTGACCGTGGAAGGTTGGGATGAACCTGAAGTGGAGATTACCGTCACCAAGTCGACTAACCAGTTTTTCGAACCGGACCGGAAGGCGGAAGCCGAAAAGCGGTTCGACCGAATTCATGTAGACACCCAACGACGTTCCGATAGTGAAGTGGCGATTTCGACCACGCTCCCCGTGCGGCACGACATAATCAGCTCTATCCTTCCTTCCCGCCAGATCGTATTCACCATGCCGAAGCACACCAGGCTCGGCGTCACAGTAGAGTACACCGTCCATGTCCCGCGCAACTCGCGATTGATTGTACACCAGGACAACGGCTACGTGTGGGTCGGCGACGTGACGGGAGACATCGAAGTAAACAGCCACACCGGCGACATGGTGGTGATGCTGCCGGATCCGGGTCCATACTCAATCGACGCGAGAACCAGAATGGGCACGGTCTCTTCGGACACCGCGGGTAGCATCGTCCACCAGTTCCTGGTTGGCAGCCGTTTCGTTCACGCCAGTCAGGCTCCGTCGCGACGAATCCAACTGCGCATGGGCCGCGGCAGCATCACGATCAAAGCGGGTCCGCCGTCCGGGCCGTTCTGGAAAAACTAAGAGAGCCGCCCCCTGGGATTAATGGCCCGGAGTTGGCGGCGCGGCCTGGCCATTCACCTTGGCTTTCAAAGCAGCCCACCTGGCCATGACGCCGTTGTAGGCAGACGCCTGCAAGCTGCAGGCATTGAGCTCCGCCGCGGTGGGCGGCATCTCAGACCCCTGCATTCCCTGGACGGCGGCCACCATTTGTGTGCCGATGTCGGCAAGGTTCGGCGGAGGGGGCGGAGGGGGCGGTTCTGCCGCCGCTGCGCCACCACCACCCCGACCGCCTCGGCCACCGCGGCCACCACGACCTCCGCCGCCATCGGCTACGGGCTCGGGCGCAATCGCCGCCAACTCTTTCACCAGAGCGTCATTGGCCGCCGATTGCGGACGCGCCTTCACCTTAGCGGTCAGTTCGCGAGCCTCTTTGTACGCGGCTGCGGCGTTCCGGACGTTGTCTTCCATCTGCGCGGTCAGCGTGAAGATCTGCTGCACCTCGGGCGTGACTTTGACCCGCGGGTCCATCTTAATGGCGATCGGCTGAGTCTGGCTCTGGCCGTCCACGGTCAAACGCACGGAATACGTGCCGGGAGCCACCCAGGGCGAGTTGACGCCGGGGTAGGTGCGATGCGGCACCACGCCTCCTCCGCCACCACCGCCGCCACGGCCGCCACCACCGGCCGGGAGCGGATCGTAGTGCAGATCCCAACTGAAACGGTGCATGCCGGCGCTGGCCTTCAAGCCCTGCGGCGGCGCGGGCCAATAGAGCGGGACACTGCAATCGGCGGCGTTGGGCGTCTCCTGGCAGACCTTGTTGTAAGCCACCGGATCGGTAAAGGGATCGGGAGTGCGCACCGCATCCTTACTGGTGTACGTGCGAAGAACCATTCCCTGTGTGTTGAGGATTTCCAGCTTCACCTCGCCGGCGGCCGCCGGCAAGTAGTAATCGACGAGGGCTCCGGGCGGCGGATTTTCCCCGGCCGGCCATTCCGGCGGCCACGGCGTTGGGTCGTTGGTGCCGAAGCGAATGCGGATCGCCGTCGCCGGTTTGAACAGAAACGCCTTGGAGGCAGCGGCGGCTTCAGCGGCCTGGCGCAGCGGGGCCACATCGTCGAGAATCCAGAAGCCGCGTCCGTGAGTGCCGGCCACCAGGTCGGAGCAGATGCAGGAGGCATCGTCTTTGATGGCGATGTCGCGCACCGAAATCGCGGGCATATTGAGCCGCAGCGAATGCCAATTGTCGCCATCGTCGAAAGAGACCCAAACCTGGGTTTCCGTGGCGGCATAGAGCAGCCCTTTCTTGCGCGGATCTTCACGGATGGAGTTAGCTACGGCCCCGCCCGCGATCCCGTTGTCGATTTCGGTCCAGGTCTTGCCGCCATCGTGGGTCCGCCAGAAGTGCGGATTCATATCGTCCAGCCGCAAGGTATTGGCGGCGGCATATGCCGTCCTGGTATCGAAGTGGCCCGCGTCCATATTGAAAATGCGCGTCCAGGCCTTGATGGCGGGCGGCGTGACGTTGGTCCATTTCGCGCCGCCATCGATGGTGAGCTGGATGAGGCCATCGCCGGTGCCGGCCCACAGCACGTTGACATCGAGGGGCGAGGGCGCGATCGCGGTGACGGATCCTGAGGCCGATGGAGTCACCGTCGACGCATACTTGCCTGCATTGGCGGGCACATCCCAGGTCTGGCGGGTCAAGTCGCCGCTGATGGCCGTCCAACTGTGACCGCCGTTCGCGGTCTTCCACACGCCGGCCGTCCCAAAGAAAAGAAGATTCGGATCCTTGGGCGACCAGATCAAGGGCTGCGTGCGAACGCCTCGTGAGGGCGGCTCGGATGATGGTTCCGCTGCTGCCGCGGCTCCGCGGCCTCCGCGTCCGCCACGCCCTCCGCGGCCTCCGCCGCCCGGGCTGACGTTGGCCTTTTGGCCGGTGACGCGGTTGTAAAGGGACACCGCCGTGCGCGCGCCGCCGTAGACCAGGTCGGGATTCTTGGGATCGGGAGCAGCTTCGCCATACTCGGCGATGCCGACAGGATGCCAATCGTGGAACGTGATTTCACCATCCATGCCGCGGCTGTCCACGCAAGCCGATCCGGAGTCCTGTTGACCGCCGCAGAGGCGGTACGGAAAAGCGTTGTCGGCGGTCACGTGATACATTGCCGCGGTGGGCTGCGTGTACCAGTTGCTCCACGATTCGCCGCGATTGGCCGAGATCACGCCGCCCTGGTCGGCCACCAACAGAATGATATTCGGATTATTGGGATTGATCCAGCTCTTCTGGTAATCGTCGCCGCCGGGGGCGCCGCGCACGGCCGTCCAACTGACGCCGCCATCCTCGGTGCGCCAGAAGACCGTCGAACAGCTATAGACGACGTTGTCGTTCTTGGGGTCGACAGAGATCGTGGGCAGATCGCCGCCACCAATACGAACCAGCGGCCGGGGATCGGGCTGGCGGTCCTGGGATCCAGGAGATCGCGGATCGTTGATCGCCAGGAACCAATTCTCGCCACCGTCGGTCGATTTGTAGAGGCCCAGGCTGCCGCCTCCGCCGCCGCGCCCGCCACGCCCTCCGCCACCGCCGCGTCCACCCGCCGCTCCAGCGGGAGCCGGAGTTGGCGCTCCAGCCACCGTGGCGTACATCACCTTGGGATTACTGGGCGCGATGGCCAGGTTCGCTTCGACGATGGCCGGTAGTCCGACGGTCAGTTGCCTCCAGTTATTGCCGCCGTCAGTGGATTTGAAAATGCCGCCATCGCTGCCTCCGAACGAGCCTTCCTCGGAAAAACCTTGCTGCTGCTGCCACAGGGCGGCGTAGACGATGCTGGGATTCGCGGGATCGATGCGCACGTCGTTGCCGCTGGTGTACTCGTCCTTGAACAGCACTCTGTCGAACGTGGCGCCGCCATTGGTAGAGCGGAAGATGCCGCGCTCGGCGTTGGGACCGTAAGGATGTCCCAGGGCGGCGACGAACAGCCGGTTCGCATTCTTGGGATCGACATCGATATGAGCGATCATCTGCGAATCGCGCATGCCCAGGTGCGTCCAGGTCTTGCCGGCATCGGTGGATTTGTACATGCCGTCGCCAGTTGACAGATCGGGCCGGATGATGCCCGCGCCGGTGCCCACGTAAATGATATTGGGGTCCGACGGCGCTACCGCGATCGCTCCGATGGAGCCGGTGGATTCGTTATCGAAGATGGGCGTCCAGGTAGAGCCATAGTCGGTGGAACGCCAGACGCCGCCGTTATCGAAGCCGATATAGGCGACGTTCGGCTGGCTGGCCACACCGGCAACTGCCCGCGCTCGTCCGGCGCGAGTGGGACCGATTTCGCGCCAATGCATTTCGGAGTACAACTTGGGGTCGAGCGTTTGGGCCGGCGCCAGCAGAGCCAGCCCCAAGCCAAGGAACAGCAAACGGCAAATCCACACTCGCGGAACAGACACGGTTAGCAATCCTCCTGAACTTCACGAGTGTATCCGATTTTGGGGAGGACATGCGGAGCTTCCGCTTCACCAACGCGAGTCCGGGAGACAGGCCCTACCCCCGTTTGAGTTTTTGCAGGATCCCCTTGAAGAAGCGCTCCGTGTAATCGCCGAACGGACGGTCCGTGGTGAGATAGGTCCAGGTGGCGCCGCGCTGGGGTGGGAGCGCTCCGCCGGATCGCGCGTTCTCCAGGCGGCTGGCGGTCTCGATGGGGATCCGTTCATCCAGTTCGCGGCACATGCCGTCGACGCGCGTCAGGTATTCGTGCAACGGATCGCGGCCGCCCCAGGAATACCAGTGCACTCCGGAACGCAGTTCGGCGACATTGCCCAGAAACTCGCTCCAGAGATCGTCGATGGTGGTAAGGGCCACCATCCGGTCGAGCTCGGGCTGTTCCGATTCCAGGACGGCCTGGCGTTGCGCCTGAATGTGCTGGCGTTGGCCTTCGACGACGCCCTCGTACTTGGCCAGGAAGGTGCGGATTTCCAGATTCTGCCCCTCCACCAGCCGCTGGACGTCTCCGGCATTGTACGCCAGGCGCGGATTGGCGCCGCCGAAACGGACCAGAAGGTCGTCCTGGATCGAGATGAAGAAACGCGAACGGCCGGGGTCGCCCTGGCGGCCGGCGCGTCCACGAAGCTGGTTATCGATGCGGCGGCTCTCATGGCGATTCGTGCCGATCACATAGAGGCCACCCAGTTCGGCCACGCCTTCGCCCAGGCGGATATCGACGCCACGTCCAGCCATGTTGGTGGAGATGGTGACGGCGCCCCGCTCGCCGGCGCGGGCGATGATTTCCGCCTCCGCCTCCTCATTGCGCGCATTCAGCACGGAATGGGGAACGGCGCTGAGCCTGGCGCTGAGCCGCTCGGACTCCTCCACGCTGGCCGTGCCTGCCAGCACCGGCTGTCCGGTGGCGTGAACCCGCTCGATTTCCTCTATCAGGGCCTCCTCTTTGGCAGACTTGGACGGAAAGACCACATCGGGCTCATCGACGCGAATGACGGGGCGGTTGGTGGGGATCGCTTCGACATCCAGTCCATACCCTGTGCGAAATTCTTCGGCCTGCGTGGCCGCGGTACCGGTCATGCCGCAGACCCACGGATAAAGCGCCGCCAGGTTCTGAAAGGTGATGGAGCCCAGCACGCTGCCCTGCTTGCTGAAGGGGACGCGCTCCTTGGCTTCCACGGCGGTGTGCAGGCCGGCGGGCCAACGGCGATCCTGCGCGATGCGGCCCTTGAACTCGTCCACCGATTCGATGGCGCCGTTCTTCACCACGTAGTCCACATCGCGGCGCAAGAGAGCATGCGCGTGGATGGCGTTGTGGACGGCGGTATACAACGGCAGGTTGGCTTCCGCGAAAATGTTGCGGCAGCGAGTTGCCCGTTCCATCCAGCGCGCACCCTCGGGAGCCAGGGCGATGTTGCGGCCGTATTCATCCAGCGTGTAATGCACGCCGCGCTGGAAATGGCGGACGACAGGCTCCACCTGCCGGGCGAGGACTTCGTCATTGGCCTCGCCGCCGGCCAGAACCAGGGGGATGCGCGCCTCATCGATCAGGATGGAATCGGCCTCATCGATTACCGCGGCGGCGAAGGGGCGGAGTACCTGCTGGCCCGGGTCGAGGGCGATCTGGTCGCGTAGAAAATCGAAGCCAACCTCGTTGGCTGTGGCGTAGGTGACGTCGCAGCGGTAGGCTTCCCGGCGTTCTTCGGGACCCATGGTTTGCTGGATACAGCCCACCGTCAATCCCAGCACGCTGTAAATGGGACCCATCCAGCGGGCGTCGCGGCGGGCGAGATAATCGTTGACGGTCATCACGTGGACACCGGCGCCCGAGCGAGCCATCCATGCCACGGCGGGGGTACAGGCGAGCGTCTTGCCTTCGCCGGTTTGCATTTCGGCGATTCGGCCACGGGACATCGCGAGGGCGCCGCGGAGCTGTACGTCGAACATCTCGAGCGCCAGCGTGCGCGCGGCCGCCTCGCATACGATGGCTATGGTTTCCGGCAGGTCGCCGGTCTGTTGAAAGCGGAGGCGCAACGCGTCGTTGTCCAGTTCGGCGGCTCCGGCGCGGCGGCGGTGGATCTCGGCGATATCGTCGGTTTTCGATCCGGCTCCGAAGAGGAAACGGACGACGTTCATACTGTGACGACGCTCACGCCGCGTCCCTTTTAGCCGCGCAGAAATCGAACAGTAACTGCCATTCGGCGCGCTGTACTTCAAGGGCGAGGTGCTCCAGGCCGCTGGCCGGTTCGCCGCGGGCTTGGGCGCAACGTTCGATGAAAGCGACAGGGTCCCAGCGCGGCAGATTCGCCACCGCCGCCAGGCTCGGGTAGATCGGGTGCGATCCCACCTGGTGGAACCAATAGGCGGAATTCCCGTCGTCGGGCTCCTGCCGGTGGACGATGGCGTGCCAGTAACTGCCCTCCGGTGTCGCGATGTTCTGCGCGATCTGGTGGGCCTCATCCCAGCAGGAGAAATAAAGGTACAACCCAGCCAGCGCGGCTTCCGGAGCGCGCGACGCGGGAAACAGGGCGCGCGCGGCAGTGGTTTTCAGTGCGGCGCGTGCCCGGTCCGAGGAACAGGCGGCGCGGACCAGCGGCATAAGACGTTCACCCGCACCATCAAGCGCCAGGATCGCAAGAACGTCGGGACCGTAGGAGCTGGGGTCGAAGGCCATCCTCAAATAATATCCGACCATCCTCCGGAAGTCGGTCCCTCTACGGTCATTCTGTGCTGCGTGTGGCCCGGACGAAGACGGATCCGGCAAGAAAGCCGATCGCCGCGGCGACCATCAGAGAGCCCGTCAGATGCCTGCGGCCAAACTTCCGCAAACCCTTGAATATGTCTCTCAGGTCGTGATCTTCGACGTAGGATGCGGTGGCATCCAATCGGTCCGCTGCGCCGGAAGCGGCGCTATCGATCGCATCGGAACCCCGGCGTCCGCCGGCCCGCACAGAGGAGGCAGCCGAATGGAGCGCACCTCCGGTCTCCTCGCGCGCATCGTCAAATTTCCTGCCGGCCGACCGGCCAAACCCCTCGACTGTCTCTTTGGCCTCTTTGCCAAGCTCCGAGGCCGTTTCCGTTAGTGTCTTTAAAGTGCTCAAGATATTCCCCCGAGCAAATTCGGGGCACGTTTACCTCCATTGCGTTCCTGGGCTGGATGATATTTGGCCAACGGCGTGCCTAATGTGACTTCGGAGTGTGCGAATGAAGACGATTATCGGGCTATCAGTTTTGATCTGCGTGGCTGGTTTTGCGCAAGATAAGGGGCGGGGCGGAGCGCCGGCCGGCGGCCATCCCCAGGTTGGCGGTGGACACGTTCCCGCTCACGGTCCCTCTCCCGCGAAGGCGTCCAAGCCCGCGCGGACTTCCGCCCCGCAGGCAGCGGCCGCGACCGAGAATCATGTGGCCGTGCACCAGCCAGGTCATCCGGATGTTCCGCACGTTGACGCCAAGAACGATAAGTGGATCGGACACGACAGCGGCGCCAACGACGCGCATTACCACCTGGCTCAGCCGTGGGCCCACGGGCACTTCACCGGAGGCTTCGGACCGCAACATGTATTTGTGCTGGCTGGGGGAAACCGCGAACGCTTCTGGTTTGGTAATTTCTACTGGGACATTGCCGCGTTCGATTACAACATCGTCGCGGGCTGGAATTGGACTGGCGATCAGATTGTGATCTATGAGGACCCCGACCACGTCGGCTGGTATCTTGCTTATAACCCACGGTTAGGCACCTACGCTCACGTGGAGTACCTGGGAGCTTGACCCCCTGCCAGGCAGAAAGAGCGACCGCAAATCCCGCACGTCTACGTGCAGTTTTTGCACTCTCTCGATTCCCAATACGGGGCGTCGACTAGAGCTCCCACTGTTCACCTGAGCCAGCCGAGCAGACCGTCAGCCACAGCATCGCCCGGCGGGAAGTAACCGGTACCGGGCGAGATAATCGGGGTGCGGAACTCTGCTACCACGAATCCGATCATGCTTATAATTGGAGCTTTGTATGGCTCCAACCACCCGTTATCAGATTCAGGGGGAACTCGGCCGCGGCGGCATGGGGGTAGTGTCGCTCGCGCTCGATACGCTCCTGAAGCGCCAGGTCGCGATTAAGAGCATGCAGCGCGGCGGAACCGAATATCAGGCGTGGCACGATATGCTTCGGCGACTGGTGAGAGAGGCGCAAGCTGCCGCCAGCCTCAGCCATCCCAACATTGTTGCGATCTTCGACGTGATTCCGGATGACGACTCTCCGTCCATCGTCATGGAATACATCAGGGGCAAGACCCTGTCGGAAATAGCGCAGCCCGGCGTTCCGGTCGACCCCCGCTTGGCGATCGGAATACTCCGGCAATGCGCCGCCGCCATCGATCATGCCGAATCCCGAGGTATCGTGCACCGCGATATCAAGCCCTCGAACATCATGGTGGATGAAGCGGGCATGGTGAAGCTGACGGACTTCGGAATCGCGAAACCGCTCAACTCCTCAACCGACCTGACGCATGGAATGGCGGTGGGGACGCTCGAATACATGTCGCCGGAGCAGTTGGAGTCGGGACCTCTCAGCAGCCGGACGGATCAGTATTCTCTGGCGGTCGTCGCGTACAAGATTCTCACGGGATGGCCAATTTTCGAGAGCGATACCCTGGGCTCCTGGTGCGCCAAGCTTCTCAATGAAACGCCCATTGCCCCGAGCCGGCGAAATCCGGCACTGCCGGGAGCGGTTGACTCCGTGCTTGCGCGCGCGATGGCGAAGAAGGCGCAGGAGCGTTATGGCTCTTGCGGCGAATTCGTGAACCGCCTGGAAGAGGCGCTGCGTCCCGATGCGGCTCCCGAAGTCCGTCCTACGGTGGCCGAGCCTACGCAAACCATCAAGCGGGGCAGCTTCGCGGATTGGGTCAGGATACTCGGGATCTCGGCGGCGGCCGCCGCTGTTATCGCTTCCGCCGCAATCTACTTGTCCGCCCCGGGCAGAAAGCCCAAGGCCAAAATAGACACAACGGTAAGTGTCGTCGAACCGCCTCACGTGCGGTTAGCACGCCAGATCGCCGATTTCAGGGGGGACATGGTGCTGGTGGACGGAGGCGAAGGCCGAGTGGGCCAGAACCGCGACATCGTTTCCGTCGACAGTTTCTATATCGACAAGACGGAGGTAACGAATCGAGCCTATACATTGTTCTGCCAGGAAACCGGCCACCTGCCCGCTCCAGGCTCGGACCCGGCCGCGGCCGACTATCCCGTAGTCAATGTCAGTTTCGACGACGCGCAGGCCTTCGCCCGCTGGGCGAATAAGCGTCTTCCCACGGCTATCGAATGGGAAAAGGCGGCGCGCGGCTCACAGGGATATCAATATCCGTGGGGGAACGATGTGCGAGACAATGCGGCAAACCTGGGCCGGGAGGGACAACCCGCCCATACCGTAGCGCCCGCGGACTCATTGCCGGAAGGCGCCAGCCCATACGGAGCGTTGAATATGCTCGGCAATGTTTGGGAATGGGTGGCGACGGAGGCGAGCCCTCCCGAAGGCGCCGAGTTTCAGCGGTACCAGAAGGTGTTCGCGCTATCGCCTCCCCTCTTGCGGACCGAGAAGTACTATCAAATCCGAGGGGGCAGTTACAAACTGGACACGCGGGCGGACGAGGTGGCGACACTGCTTTGGAACGAGAGTGTGGCGCCGGCTCGCGCAAACAAGCGGGATATCGGGTTCCGCTGCGCGCGAACTCCGTAGTCTTGTTTCCAGCTATTGGTGCGCGACGAGGAATTGATAGATGAGAATACTGTCCCCGAGATCCGCCGTCGCGATGCGGGTAATCCCGTCCTCGGGTTGGAACTTCAGATCCCGCGCCGCCAGCGGCCGGGCTCCGTCTTTCCAGACAAAGGGCGCGTTTCCGATGTCCGCGACAGGACTGGGGCCGGCCCGTTCGTCCAGGCACAGGCCGCGCGATTTCAGGATCTCCTCACGGCAGCGGGGTTCAAGAGTGCTGGGCTGATTGTCCCGTTGCGGTTTGAAATCGAGAGAGCCCGGGCTCAAGATCCAGTAGACTGCATCGTAACCCGGCTTACCGCCCACCGAGAACGACCCGTTCCCGCCGGGGATGACGTATGAGATCCCAGGTTCAACCCGGTTCGTTTGCGTTTGGCCGGGCCTGGGGAAAAGGGAGACACTCTCGCCTCCGCTGCCGACGCTGAGGACGTATAGGAACCCCGCGGAGCTACTCCGGAAGCGGAAGCGAATCGTGTCGCCGGAGTGCAGTACGGTTTGCGGGTGGATGGTTTGCCATGCGCCGCTAACTCGAGCTTCCAATGAAACTTCAATCGCTCCGGCCGGTCTCGGCGGGGGAGCGGGCTGCGCCGGGCACACGGCGGCATTCAAGAGCCACAGTGCAAAGTGGAATGGAACGGCACTGTCTCGCATTGAGTGGCGCGTCTACTTATGGGAAAGGTGGATCTCGGTGACAATGCGGTCCGAGGGCGTTTGCGCCGCATTGACTACGTAGACGGTGTTCGCCCTCTCGTCCCGCGTTTCCGGCTGGGCGACCTTCTTCAACGCCATGTCGCGCCCTTGCAGACTGGCGGTCATGCGCCCGATCTGGTCGCCTATCGAGTTTTGGCTCACCAGCACGGTCTGGTTCGGCGCAGGCCGATCCACTTGAGCCGGCGCGCCGGACTCGGAACCGGCCCTCATCGAATCGTTCATCGCGTAAAGGTCCTCCGGATTCCGGGACAACACCACAAACACCCGTTCCTGCCCGGCTGGCCCGCTCAGTTCGAAGCAGTCGTTGGCTGGCACGCGGATGGGCGTCCGCGATCGGACGACGTTGGATTCATTCGCTAGCAGAGTGGAGGGAAACAGGGGACGCCACTGGCCGCTGGAGCCTTGCTCGAAGACGTAGAGATATCCGGAGCGATTCGGTTCGAATTCCAGGGCGATGCATTCTCCGGAGTTGAACACGCGATCCGGATCGGCCGCCTCCGCTGCGCCATTGGCCGAGTTGACAGCCAGCACGTTATACCGCAGACCCAGATGCTGGACCACGGGGACTACGGGCGCCGCGGCCGCGTTCAGCGGGCCAGGCGGTTTCGCCGTATCGGCGGCGGGCCCATTGGTGTTGGCTGCACTGACGGGTGGTTTCGCCGGGGTATTGGACCGCTCAGCCGCTGTGGAAACGGCTTTCACGGCCTTCGGAGCCGGTAGCTGGTCGTTGTCGGGCTGCTCCCGATAGAACAGCGTGCGCGCAGAGAGTTGACCGGCATCCTGCTGACCGGAACAGATGGTTGCAATCGCAAGCGAAAGTACCAAAGGTCGTAAGACTGGAGGCATGCGCAATCCACACTCTTTTCGGATAATTCTAGCACAGCCGGATCGGTTTTGACATGATTTCCAGCTACGTCACTACGACGCCAAAAAAAAAGTTGACGGAGGCGCCCGGTTTATCGCTTATGTATGTGTACAATACTTTGGGTCCCAGAGACCGAGCACGGAGGAGTCCTTTCATGAATCAGTCGAGGCTGTTGCCTGTTGCCGTAACTATGTTCTTGATCCCGTCCTTGGTCCTCTCGCAGCAGCCGGTAGGAGGCATGAGGAATTCGGATTTTAAGATCAATATTCTCGATGGAGAAGACGGTGTCAATATTATCAAGAAGAAGACGGCAGTCAAGCCGGTGATCGAAGTCAGAGACAAGGACAATCTTCCCATCGCGGGGATAGCCGTGGGAATTGGAATTGGGCTGTACGCCGTGTTTGAAGACGGATCGCATACAGCAACTGTCATCACGAACTCGAACGGCATTGCCACCGCTCCAAACTTTCGGCCGCTGACCCAAGGGAGGTTTACCATCCAGGTGAGCGCGACGTATCGGGGACAGACCCAGACTACCTTCATCCATCAAACCAATTTCCAGACTGTCGCCCAAGCTGTCAAGGCAGGCAAGCAGCCGGGCAGTTCCAACAACAACTCACAGGCGAACAACGGTTCGCAGACGAGTCCGCCGCCATTGCCAGTGGCTCCGCAACCGGCCCCGGCTGCCTCGGGCGGTGGCCATGGCGCCCTGGTGGTGGTGCTGGTGATTGTTGGGGTGGCGGCGGGAGTCGGGGCGGCTTATGCGGCGGGGGTATTGGGGAAGAGCGATTCCACGACAACTACGCCTCCCGTCACCACGACGACGACCTCTTCGCTCTGCAGCCCAGCGCAAACCGTCGTTCAATCTTACCAAGGCGACTTTACGAATGCCGGCTGCAGTTCAAGTACTACGTCTAACAGCTCAAATGGGCCTACCTGTGCCGCCTATTACGGAGAATGGGCAGGAGCGCTCGCGGGGTACTGTATTTGCACGGGTGGAAATCCATCGCCGTTCAGCCTCGCTTCATTTGAGTCCGTGGCGCCGCTTTCCATTCCCGGCGTTTCAACCGACATCACGACTGCAACCAGCAAGTGTCAGTGAAAGTTTTTGGGCAAGTTGAGTTCTGTGCCAAGATCGCCGGCGCCATCGTCGCCCTTGGCGTAGCGGCAGCCGCGGATATGCTGGAGGGGACGGTTTCGGACCCGAGTAACCTGCCAGTGTCAGGCGCTTCAGTGACGCTAACATGTCGAAAGAGCGCCTCCTCCGTGAAGACCGATTCCCAGGGCAGATTTTCGGTCCGGAACGATGATAGGCAAAGCGACTGCCAGCTTACTGTCACCCGCAGGGGTTTCGCCCCGTATTACGAGGCCATCGCCGCTGGCGAGCGACACCTGCCGATTCGGCTGGCGATCGCTCCACATGCCGAAGCCATAAGCGTTGTCGCGGACGGGCGGGACCAGCCGCCGTTGGCCGCACTCGGTTCTGTATCCCTGTCCGATGTCGAACTGTATCCCATCTCGAATAATACCAGTGACCTCATCCAATATGCCAAACTCATGGCGGGAGTATTGGGAACTTCGGACACGGTTTATGTGGATGGCTTTCCGGCCGGGGTCCTCCCTCCCGCCCAAATGATCGCAAGGATCACGGTCAATGCAGATCCGTTCTCGGCGGAGTATTCCGATGGCGATCAAACCCACATCGACATTCTCACGAAGAGTCCGGACCGGCAATTTCATGTGCACTTCGGGGGGACCTCGCTCGGGGCAGGCGGGGAAAATCCACTCGCGGCGAACAAGTCTTCCAAATCCAATTTCGGAAATTGGGACGTTTCAGGGCCGGCGCCTTTTCTTCCCCTGTCGTTTTCCGCTCAGTTGAACCTGGGCTACACGCTCACACCGATGGCCGTTCTGGCGATCCAACCACCGGTATTATTCCCGGGCGGTAAATGGACCTCCGGAAGCGTCAACCTTACGAATCATAATGGATCCGCGGGTCTCCAGCTCTATTATTTTCCCGCCGAGACAGTCCATGCGCACCTGTCTTATTCTGAATCCCGCTTCGGCTCCTTGAATTCTGGCGCGGGAGGTTTGACCCTCGCTGAAGCAGCATGGACCGCACATTTCTCAACCCGAAACCTGCTCATGACCGCGAGCAAGAGTTGGAGTTCGTTGCTGTTCCGGGGCGGACTCGTTTATACGGAAACGGCTGGCAACTCGGAGGCGAACAGCAACGGCTTAGGAGTGGCGGTGGCCGGCAATTTTACCGCCGGCGGGCCACCGATGATCTCCAACGCCCCTGAGCAGACGAGATGGACCTGGAAGACGGTGGTCCAATCGGATACGCCGACGCCAGCCTGGACGGCAGGAGTCACGGTTGCTCGCTCCAGCGACGGCATCCAACAAGTCCCGAATCCTTCCGGCAGCTTGCAGTTCGCCGACATCGGCGCCTACATGGACGCTCTGAGCGGGCAGGATTCCGGCGCCTGGTTCGTGACGCGTGGAAACGGCTCTGCCCGCTATACGGAGGTGATGGCGGCGCCGTTCTTCCAAAAGGAGTTGCTGAAGTCCAGGAACACCCTCATCTCTGCCGGCGTGCGTGCCGACTTTCAATCGGGACACGGCACACTGCTTTCCCCGCGCTTCTCGGCGGCGACACGCTGGCATAACTTCGTCCTCCGCACCGGCGGAGGCGTCTTCGTCCGCGACCTGCCGAGCGGTGTCCTGCTGGGGATCATCGAGAACGACGGCTTGCACCTCGAACAGTTCATCGCGGAGGGCGTGTCGTTTTCCGATTTCACCAACGCCCAGTTGACGATCCCGACGCCGGTTCGGTCTCTGCTCGCGCCGGGCCTTACCAGGCCGCGCCAGTTTCTCGAAAAGTCCTCTATCGAGCGGCCCCTGGGAAAGTTTGACGCGGCCGTCGAATACACCTGGACTCGCGATGAACATTTGCTTGGCTCGCGGCGCCTGGCGGGCGACGGTGGCTGGCTGGACTTCCTGGAATCGGACCGGAACGCTGAACGTCAGCAGGTCCACACCCAGGTCCGATACAAGATTAAGATGCAGCAATTTCTGGCGTACTATGACTGGGTTCGCGCTTTCAACGATACCGACGGCGCCTTTTCCTTCCCGGCCAACCAGAACGATATCCGTGCCGAATGGGCCAGAAGCGCGGGCATCGCGCCGCACAGCCTTACCTTCGCGGCCATGCTTCAGTTGCCGGGTAAGATCTCCGCCAACATCACCGAGTCGTGGCGTGGATCGGCGCCCTACAACATCACCACGGGTAGCGATCCCACGGGCGATGGGCTGTACACCGATCGCGGCGGACTGCCGCGCAACAGCGGCAACGGGCCGGGCTACAACTCGCTGTCGCTGTATGCATCCCGGCGGATTGTGCTGCCCACTCTGCCGACCCGGCCGCGGAAACGGCTGGCGGTGCGGGTGGGATTGCAGGGCGCGAATCTGCTGGGGATCAGAAATTACACCGGCGTCGGTTCGGTCCTGGGGTCCCCCACGTTCGGGATGCCGCTCTACGCTCTTCCAGGCAGATCGGTACGCGTGTGGATGAATCTGGATTGAGAAGGCGACGCGTTCCGTGGATAATGGGTGAAACGTTGGAGGGTGCACTGTGCTCCGATTGACTTGCATTGTTTTCCTTGGCTGGATGGCCCACGCTCAGGGCTCGCAGAGCGAGGGCGGCATCAACAACCGGGATTTGATCCTGAAAGGGCTCAGTAAGGACGGGGCCCCGATTCCGGAAGCCATGCCACGCGGCTATGCCCTGGTGATTGGAATCGCCAAATACCAGAAATTGGACCCTTCCGAATACCTCGCGTTCCCCGAGTCCGACGCCGAGGCCATGTACCGGGTTCTCATCAGCCAGGAGGGCGGCGCATTTCCGGCCGAGAACGTGCACGTGCTGAAGGGAAGCCAGGCGACCCTGGCTGCCATACGCCGCGAGTTGGAAGTGTGGCTGCCCTCGGTGGCGCAACCCCAGGACCGGGTAGTTGTCTACTTCGCGGGACACGGGTTCGTGAAGGGCGGGCGGGGGTACCTTGCGGCTTGGGACATCGATCCCCGCCAGCCCGAAATTTCGGGTTATCCCATGGACACTCTGGGCGACGTTCTGGCGCGGCGAGTAAAGGCGCACTGGAAAGTGCTTCTGACCGATGCCTGCCACTCCGGCAAGATCAGCGCGGAAACCAATAATGAGACCGTCGATGCGCAATTCTCAAAGCTTCCCAGGGATTTTCTCACCTTTACCGCGACCACCGCGCGGGAGCAGAGTTTCGAAGACCCGAAGCTGTCCACGGGATTTGGCCTGTTCACCTACTTTCTCGTTCAGGGTTGGAAGGGGAATGCCGATAACGACCCTTGCGACGGAGTGATCACCGCCTCCGAACTCGTCGCATACACCCGCACCAATGTGGAACGGTACGCGAGAGAGCGGAACGTCTATCAGACTCCCCGTGAAAGCGGAGACTATGAGCCGACTATGCCTCTCGGAATGCATCGCGGATGCGTCGGCGCGTCGTCGGCCGCTCCATCCATGCAGGGCGCCGCCGTGATCGAGACAAATATGGACAACGTCCAGATATACGTGGACGGTAACTTGGTGGGAACCGCATTTGCCGGCAAGCCGCTCAGCATTCCCGGCCTGGCGAGCGGACCTCACACCGTGGAAGGCGTGCGGCCAGGCTATGAACCCGACCACAAGGAGGTGGTGATTGCGCCCGGACAACAGGCTCCGGTGTCCATTCGGATCCGGTATGTCAAGCAGGTCAAGAAGGCGGCACAGGATCTGAATTCGAAAGGCGAGAAGCTTCTGGAAACGCACCGGTCCAGCCTGAACCTGATCCACATTGAGACGGCGCAGCACCAGAGCACCAGCGATCTCAGACAGGCACAGCAATTTTTCGCTCAATCTCTCTCCAACGACTCTGGGTATAGCACGGCCGCGTTCAATCTCGGCCAGGTGGATCAATTGCTTTCCGATGAAAAAGGGAGTTTGGAAGCATACAAGCGAGCCATCGGCATCGATCCGAGTTATACCGACGCGCGCCTGCAATACTCCGCGGTCCTGATTGAAAACGGCGACGCCGACGAGGCCATTCGCCAGTTGACCGAGGCGATTCGCCTGGAGCCTTCCAACGATCAGGCGTACTCCATGATGTCGCGGGCATATTGGGACAAGGGGGTTTGGGCGAAGTGCATTGAGCTGGCCGACAAAGCGATTTCCCTCAAACCGTCCAACGACCAGGCCCATCTCTGGCGCGCGGACGCGGTTCGGCAATTGGGCGCTCAAGAGAAACCGGGACCGGCAAGGATCGGCTACTACACGCAGGCCCGGCAGGACTACAAAACTTTTCTCACGCTGACCAATTTCACCACTCCCATATACGACTGGTTTGCCTTTCACTTCATCGGTTTCGGCCTGGGCAGCCGGAAGCATGCCGATCGCAAGTCGGCCTATGACAGCCAGCGCAGTTCCGGATTTCTGGGGCTTTGCCTGTGCGATCAACGGTTGGACAATCCCCTGCAGGCGCGGGACGATTGCCAGAGAGCGCAGAAATACGATTCCACGGACCCGATTGTTTACTTTGAACTGGGCAATGTCTATCGCGACCTATACAATGTGGCCCTGGACAAAGGCCAGAACCGTTGCGATTACCTGGTCTCGGCAAGAGACAACTACGCTCAGACCATCAAGCTGAACCGGGACCTGGAAGAATCGAGACACGCGGCCGCTTATTTGGATGCCATCGATTCCAAACTGCCCGCCGTGAAACGACGGGGCTGCTCGTAAAAATGGGCCCCAGCCGGCATTACTTTCCGAGTAGCCATTTTAGTAAAACTGGTTCCCCATGAGACGGAGTTTGCTCGCAACGCTCCCGGTCTCCGGCGCAATGGGTAAGGAAGACAGAGTAGTGATCCTAATGCTCCGGAAATTCCGCGTTATAGGATATGAACGTCGTACGGCTGTCTATACTTTTGACCATTCTGTCTTCGGCGGTGCGCCTCCTGCCGGCGCAACCGCATTCCCCTCTCCTCAAGAATCTGAGCCAGCGCTCCGTGGTGAACAACCTTGTCTCCGGCAGTTGCCCCACAACTTATAAGCCCGGCACGTTCGGCTTTCCGTGCGAGGGCGGCGGAGGCAACAGCTGGGGCGATTCCTGCCTGACCTTCAAAATCAGCGAGGGCGGCGTGCAGAAATACGAAGAGCTGGCATGCGTGCAGTCTTGCCCCGCCAAAATGACCAATTCGCTTCCCTGCAGCACCACGGCCGTGTATAAGAGCCTCGCCGGCCAGGCGTATTTCCGCACGTTTGCGGCACTCGACTCCGCCATCCAGGACAGAATGGCCGCCGACTACACCAAACTGATTTCCATGGTGCAGGCGGACATTGCCGGCCAGGCGAAGACCTACACAACGCTTGGCGGCGACCGTGAGCGCGAGCGCCTGAAATTCGAAATCCTGGGGTACGTCATGGGCGGCTTTATGAGCGGCGGCACAGGCGCGAAATCGGGGCCCGGCGCCATGCTGCCCTTTGGCGAGACTCTGCTCATGGAGGACGGCGAGCGTGAACATATCGGGCGTCCCGAAGTAAGTATCAGCAAACTCTATGCGCAGGCGCCGGCGGTGAAAACCGGCAATCCAGCGGATGCGTCTCCCATGGATACTACCGCCACCGGCATTCTCCGCGTCTGGGAATCGGCCTTCGTCACCTGCGCCAAAGTATCTCCCGACTTGTCCAGTTGCGTTAGCGGCATTACGCCAACACCGCCCGACGTGCTGGCCGGCTTGCTCATCCACGAACTGGTGCACTACGCCCAGAAGGGTTTCGGCCACGAAGGCGGCGCGGCCGGATGGAACGATGCTGCAACCCGTGTGAAGTCGGAGTTGAATGAGATCATGGCATACGGCATCTCTCGTGCGGACTTGTTCTATACCCATGCGTTGACCCAGCCGGACTATGTGAACCTGACCGCCAACGGCTACGTCGCGCAAGTGGAAGCCTTCCAAACGGACTTCGTGGACGCTGGCAACAAAGTCGAGGAGGACATCGCCAGTTGGGCCTGGGAACAGCCATGGATGCGCGTTCGCATGCTCCGTTCCAATCCTCCTCCTCAGGAACGCGAGGTCTGGAATTACATGTGTGCGGCCCTCCAACGAAAAAACTGGACTCTCGGAACGCTCTGCGACAAGCTATATATTAAGGACTAGCATCGGCGCTCGCGGCAACGGTCTGGAATAAGAACTTCATGTCCGTGCCGCTCATCGAATTTCAGAACGTCACCGTGCAGGGCGATACGATGTTGCCGGGTTACCGATCGAGGCCGACCTGGTGCGTGCGGCGGAACGATCCCATCGCGCAGGCGGAGATGCTGCGTTGCGACACTGGTTCCCAGAGCGGCCTCAGCACGCAAATGGTAGCGACATATCCGCGACACGAAAAAGGACGAAGCCCCTAAACTAACAGAAAACACGTTTGTTAGCTTGGTGAGCCGGGCGGGACTCGAAATCGAAGGCCATTCCGACAGCTTCCAGATGGCTGATTCGGAACGTTCTCCGATCAACGCCGGAATGCTCGAACAGCCATTCGCAGTCACACCACAGTCACGCTCATCACGCTCTGAAACAACCGTGGTCCCGAATTTCGATTATAGCCGAAACGCCACCGGGCTGGCCCCAAAAGCAGCCATAGTTGACAAACCTCAGATGAAAGGTAGAATGGGTACAGAGTCGCAAACGTCCTTCCGCCCACATCCCTTTTCTACCTTTGGATCACTCGGATTGTAATCCCATTTTGGGAAACTTCACCCACGCATTGCCCACTCACATGAGATGCTTGAATACCGAAGCGCAGAATTACCATCACCTGACCACGCCGAACTAACCGAGTTCGGCACAAACCGGGCCAAGTTCCTGGCCCACCTCAGAAACCAGATCAACACGTTGCCCAAACGGCCTGACGACACACCTTATCGACCTGGGTGGTATGAAGACCTGACCGACTGGATGGACACCAATCGTGGGTGTGCCTCAGAACCAGATGAGCCGATCAACTGGGACGAACTTCTTTTCGATCCCGCCGAACTTTCAGCGGCGATTGGCCGGGAATAGAAGCCGCCTACAAGAAGGGGGCCGGGTGCTGCGTCGCCAGTACTCGGCCTATTGTCAGATCGCCGCTCGAACGCTTCGCACCATGATCCTTGCCAGCAGCGGCACGAGCAGTTCGGCGGCTTCGTCCCGTTGCAATTCCGCATCTGCGATTTCGGCGGCTTCGCAGTAACACTCGGCGATTTGCTCTTCGTCAAGGGCTGAATAGCAGCGCTCCAGGATTTCAGCTTCCGCACTTGTAAATTGCATTTCGTTGAACATGGTGTCTACCGCACCGTCGCTTTGCGGACCGGTGGAGTTGGCGTTACCCGGCCAATGATGCCAAGACTCTGCCGAAGTGCGGCCCTTATCCAGCAAGCTGTCGGCATACGAAACTCGAAGGCGGCTTCAGTCACCAGATCGTGAAGGTGCTCATCAAGCCTCAAGGTCATGCAACATTTCGTCTGTTTCATTGTTTGCGGTGGCTCCGGTATCAGTACTTAGCATTTCCGACGTTTTGATCGAAACGGCGGCTTCCCGACACGAGCATTCCCTAACTTTGTTTGCGGCCACTTGTGCATGTGTCGGTGATAGGTACAACTCCTGGTGCTTGCTGGACAAATCGAAAATTCATGAGATAATAAGTACTAATAGCAAACGTGGATTGCGAGAGCATTCTAGTGGTTTGCTCTTCTGTTGGTCGGGAACTAGACGGCTGCGACAGATGGAACAAGCTCCCTACAGTGGGCAGTTGGGTAAGGGAAGCGGGCACTGCAAGCACCAAGCCACCGGAATCGACCGGACAACCCAAACGAACACATCATCCGTGGTGTGGCGCTTGCAACAGCGACGTTAAGTAGGGTGCAAATCGTAACGGTTGCTCGTTTGCGATCACGGTGGAAACTTCAGAATGGAGTCACCGTAAGCAGAGTGGTTAGCCGCTGCGTGGGCAACTACTCCTGCTTACACGGCGTTGCTTAGTATGGAATAGAGATTCAAAAGGTACAAGCGAACGTAGTGAGCTTGACCCGAAGGGTTGGGTGGAAATCTACTGCGTAGGCTTCGCCTGTTCCAGTGTTTCTGAGTGGCCGTCTTTCGACACCCGGCCTTCGGTGTCTGGGTAGCGCCCTCCATTCCGGCATCGCACCGCCATCCGATCCAGTCCGGCGAGTTGTATATCCGCTCTGGCCTAATCCGCATATCAGCGTCAACGGACGTGGTATCGCCGGAATGCCGTTGCGGGTAGGTGGTACGGAACCGCTGTGCGCCAGCCACGTGCGGTACGGTTCGTGGGCGGTCTTGACAACGAGAATGATCGTGAGGGTGTCCGAAAAACGATTACTTCCGTACGCTCATGCGGCGACGCTCTTCTTCTTTCGCTTGCCACTGGAAATCGACGTTTCTGTAACCACAGTTTCCGTACATCCGACTCGGTAGGAATCGAGCGCCGTCATCGCCGGGATGCCGAGCTTCTTTCCGATGGTCCGCCAGGACAACCCTTCTTCGTCACGGAGCCGCACAACTTCGTCCCGGCGAAACACACGCTTGGGTCTGCCCACCACTTTACCGGCAGCTTGAGCGGCCTTGATACCGGCAAGCGTCCGTTCACGGATCATCTCCCTCTCGAACTCCGCTACGCTGGCGAGAATCTGGAGAAGTAGGCGGCTGGTGGGATTCTTCTCGTCGGTATCAAGCGATTGGCTGGTGGCGATGAACCGAACGCCGTAGCTGGAGAGCGCTGCCAACTGTTGATTCAGGTGAAGGACGCTTCTTCCGTACCTATCAATTTTCCAGACGGCCACGCAATCGAACTTCCGCTTGGCAGCGTCAGCCATCAACCGATCAAGAGCGGGGCGGCTTGCTTTCGCACCGGAAAACCCGGTGTCGATGTACTCGCCACCGTTCTTCCAATCCCGTCTGGAGATGTACTCCCGAAGTTCCCGCAACTGCATTTCGCAGTTCTGATCAGTGGTGCTGACACGGGCATAAACGGCGCAACGCATGCCATTATCGTACACTATTCCCGTACACATGTCAAGGACGTTTGTACTCGTGGATAGAATAGAACAGTGTGTTGGAAGTTATTTACTCATATACCGTCTTTCCTGTCTGACGATAAGCTTCCAACTCGTGCAAGCACTGCTCTTCTGTAGTAGTCGGTCCAGCAATCCTACACCGGAGCCAATCATTCACCGTAGCATGCTGCAATGTGAATGGGAATTTTTGGTTAACACCGTCTGTCCAAGCGCCATCATCTGATCTGTGTAGGCATTTCAAAGTTGAGCCGGTGTCATTCAACTTAACGCAAATACTCGTGTTCGACGTTGCGACCACAACAACGACATCCGTGTAGCCGCCTGCCTGCACTAGTTGTAAGATACTTCCGACTTTCGGTGTGTCATTTTCGGTCATATTTGCCCTTGAGGAAAACCTAGATGCTCGTGTTCTTCCTCAAATGTGAGAATTGTACTGTCTTCGTGCGCCTTCGACGCTTCCTCGCTGATGAGCTTCCAGCCGCCATCGGACATTCGGTTGATAGCGCCTAGCCGTTCTTCTTGCGTCCGTATCACTATCGTTTGTGTTTTAGTCACATAACACCTTCGTAGGTTTGAGAACTACTCCCACCCTTCATATTGCAGTCAATAGAGCACTCTACTTACCGACGCTACTTCTCCCCGTGGCTCACTCAGCGGATGCTATCAGGAGATGGCATCCACCCTTGAGGGGCCGTCAAAGGGGATTCTTACGTACTGCTTCGTAACTCAATAACACATATCCGCCATAACGTGATTCATGTCTTGTCAGTTCAATCGACGTTGACGGAAAGCTCCAAACCGCCTTGATGACTACATCGCCATCTTCAGTTGGCGTCCTCACTTCGTTGGGTGCGCCGTACTTAGACATGAGCAGTTTCTTGAAGCGGTCGTACGTCGATTCTCGTATTCCCGATATTGCCATTGGCCCTTTGAGCAAATTGGGATCAAGTGTGATGTGGGCAAGTCTCGGGTTATCTGGCCTTCTATGGACGTTTACATCCACCTTTATCCCGTCTATGTCAAAGTTCTTGATTACGAGTGTGTCGGGATCATCTGTGTTCTCAACGATCTGTCCATTAACTAGGTGAGGCCCCCTGCCTTGTTCTATGGTATACTGAGGATATTGCTCTTTGACTTGCGGCAACCCCATGTTCCAGGTGAGTTCGCCCCATCCGGTTACATCTTCTGGTTTTTGAGCGTACAGTCTCGCACCGAACAATAACCCCATCAGGACGACGCCGATGGCTCGGTGAGTTTGAGCGTGAGAATCCATTTGACGATTCTACCTTGTTTCGCTCTAAGAAAAGCGGCTACTTTGGGCAAAGTTTGACAGTGAAAAATCCGAAATGAGGTCTCCCCGGTTTGGGTTTACTAAAACCCCACCCACCCGCAGTCGGGGAGGGAAAGGAACGCCCGGAGAGACTCCCCGGCAGGAACTTCCGAATGGGACTCCGGGTGCGTCGTTCCACGTGCAAGCCGTCATCGCCGGGGATGCTGTGGGTCCACCGGGCGTTGGGCGGAACGATCTGCGGCTTCGTATGCATGATGGCGGCATATTCTCCTGGATGATGGCAAGCGGTTCGCAAGCGGTAAAATGGAAGGTGAACAAACCAACCGACCCAGATCACGTTTGCCTTCTTGAACGTTCCGTCGAAGCCGACACCCAGATCCTCTCCACCCAATACCACCGAGTCAACGATATTCCCTTTCTCATCGAAGTATGGAATTGGGAAGCCATCAGGGGTTCTACGGCGGTCTTTTTGAATCGGCACGTCGCCGGAATGAACGATGCCGATCTTCAGCGCTTTCTGACGGAACAGGTCGGAATTGACCTCGGCGGCGGCGTGACGATCAAACGGGAGAAGCACACCTACGTCAGTTTTGCATTTGAAGCGAAGTAGCCGACGAGTTCAGTGCCATCCCACGCCTTTTTGACAGCTTCATCCAGCTTTCGCTGTCTGGACGGAACCCAATTCGCATAGTGCTTTTCGACGATCTTCACCGAGTTTCCAAGAAGGTCCGCAATCGTCTCAAGCGTTACATCGTGCTCCAGATGCGCCCGGACAAAGGTGTGGCGAAATTGGTGCGGGTGGGCCGTTGGAACATCAGCAGCCTTGAATACCCGACGCAAGGACCGGCGCATATTTCCAGTGGCGGTTTGAACATCTGAGTTCTCGCTTTGACGGTTCCAGAAATAGTATCCACCGCAGAGCAAGGGCAAGTTCGCAAATCGTGCCAGCAACAAATCGGGCAGTAGAACCTTCACTGGCTTGCCGGTTTTTGCACGCCGAAGCACCAGATGTTGACCGTCCATCCGATCCGGCGTTAGCTGGACCGCATCGCCAATCGCCAAGCCGCTAAACCGCATCACCAACATGAACGTCTTTAGCCGCTCGTCCTGGCAAGTATCCATGATCTTCTGCATTTCCTCATCGGAAAGCGCCACGACGCCGGTATCGTCCACCTTGGGCGGCTTCAGGTTCCGGGCGGGATTGGTGGCGATCCAACCACAATCATGAGCGTATCGGAAGAACGATTTCAGACGCTCAGATTTCTTCGTCTTGGAAAGTCCACGATCCTTCCATGTTCGTCGGAAGCCCACCACGTCATCAGGAGTGAAATCGGTGAGAGACTTCAACCCGTGCGTGCGGGCGTACATGACAAGACTCGGAGAGAATGTGTCTGAAGTTGCTCCTGGCTTCGGCTCCCGTGAGAGAAGCACGGCAAACTTCTTCAAAGTGGCTTTGCGTAGTTCCCGATCTTCGGCGGCGCTCAGAAATCTCGCAATCGCATCAGCGACCGTGGGCGGCGTCAACAGTGGCTTCACCGAACCCGCCGTTTCGATCTGGATGAGGCGTTGTGCTGCGATCTGCCAGTTCGTTGTGCCGAGTGATCGCCGGACGAGCTTTCCATCCAGGTAGCCTTTGACCCACAGTGGACACTTCTGGCGCTGTTTAGACGGACATGGATTGGCTTCTGAACTCTCGCCGCATCCCTTCAGGTGTCTCGGAACTATCCTCAACATTACGCCGAACCCCCAAACAGACGATCACTCAACGGTCACGTGACCGCTCGGAACCATCTGCATGTTGTTCAGGAATAATGAGATATTCTGGTGAGCCGGGCGGGACTCGGACCCGCAACCACCGCCTTAAAAGGGCGATGCTCTACCAATTGAGCTACCGGCCCAAAGCCTTCACGCGCAAACGGGAGGGATCAATGGAACTCTTCCATCATATCAAGCACCCGCGCGGCCTGTCCCTCTAAATGTCCGCCACTCGCTATACTTGGGGCTGATCACTCATGAGCCGGCTGGCGCGGCGGTTTCTCTTCATCTTTCTGGCGATTGTCCTGACGCTCACCACCGGTACGGTGGGGTTCACTCTTATCGACGGCTATCCGCCGTTCGATGCCTTCTACATGACCCTCACCACCATGACCACGGTGGGCTACGGCGAAATCCATCCGCTCTCCCGCTCCGGCCGCATCTTCAATTCGTTCCTCATCATTTTCGGCGTAACCACCATCTTCATCGCCATCGGCGCCATGACCCAGACGATTATCGAACTGGAATTCGGCGATGCTATCGGCAAGCGGCGGAAGAAACACATGATCGACAAACTGAAAGACCACTTCATCATTTGCGGCTACGGACGCGTAGGACGCGGCGCCGCCGATGAACTGCAGCATGCCGGCGTCCCCTTCGTGGTGGTGGACATCGATGCCGACCGCGTGGAGCGCGCCATGATGGCCGGCTTGCTCGCCGTGGCGGCCGATTCCACCCACGACGACGTGCTTCGCCAGGTGGGCATTGAACGGGCGCGCGGCCTGGTTGCCGCGCTCGCGACCGACGCCGACAACCTCTTCGTGCTGCTTTCGGCCAAGGGATTGAACCCCAGGATTTTTGTGGCCACGCGCGCCGCCGAAGAAGGCGCCGAGGAAAAGATGCGGCGGGCCGGCGCCGATGCCGTGTATGCGCCCTACGCCATCACCGGACACCGGCTGGCACAGTCGCTGCTGCGGCCGCACGTGGTCCAGTTCCTGGATTTCACCACCAAGGACATCGGCCAGGACATCGCCATCGAGCAGGTGCGCGTCTCCGAATCGAGCGAGATGGTATCGAAGAGCATTCGCGAGATGCAACTCGGCCGGGACCTGGGCGTCATCGTCATGGCAATTCGCAGCGGCGACGGCAGCATGCTCTTCAATCCGCCGGCCGATACGGCCGTCCGCGCCGGCGACTACCTGATCGTCATGGGCCGGCAGGAGATGCTCCGCAGTCTGGAAAGTCTGCTGGCCGATGCGCGGCGGTAACCCGGAATTGCCGCCACGTTATAATTGAACCTCACGTGAGAGCACCCCGTATGAAGGCGTTGCGGAAGCTGTGGGAATCGACGGTCTATGCGGGCATGAGGCCCGGAACCGCCCCCAGCGACCCGCTATACCTTTCTAACCGAACCCTCGGCCAGAGAATCCGAACGGCTCTGCTGGTGGCCGGCCCTTGCCTGATTGTGGTCGGCCTGGTTGCCCTTGGCGTCGGCCACCACATCCGCGTCCGGGACGAACCGCAACGGCAATTGACCCCCGCCGAGCTCGCTAAAAAAATTCTGCCGAACTTGGAAAGAGAGGGCCGGATCGTCACAAATCACGATCTTGAGGTGGTGGAGGCGCGCATCGAAGCCAGCCGGCCGATTGCAGTCTACGGCACGGTCAAGAATAATACCAGTCATGCCATTGAGAATGCCGTGGTGGTGTTCGACCTGGTCGACGGCAGTGGAGCCCGGCTTGGCGCCGTTGCCGCCAAGATCGCCCATGTAGACCCGAAGTCCACGGCCCCTTTCCGCGTCATCGCCGAGCAGGAGCATGCCGCTTACGCATTGGTGCGCGAAGTCGTGCTTCGTTGATACAGCCATCAGCCACAGCCATCAGCCACAGCCATCAGCCGTCAGCCTCTTCGTGCTACCCGCGCCTTCGGCGGCCTTCGTGGGCCAGTTTCATGACGGCGGCGGCCGTGGCCTCGGGATCGTGCCGGACCTTGGCGCCTTGTTGCGCCAGGTTCTCTGCGATCACCTTGATTCCCATGCGGAAGATGGCGTCCAGATCGTTTTCCACGGGCAATGCGGCTTGCCGCGCGTAGCGCTTGCGCAGGGCCGGCGCAATGGGCCGGATATTGACTACCGCGTAGTCCAGGAACTTGCCGCGAGCGTGCTGGTGAATCGCGCGGATGTGGTCGGATGCGCGGAAGTCGTTGGTCTCGCCGGGCTGCCACATGAGATTCACAAGGTGGGCTTTAATGGCGGACGATTTGCGGATGGCGGCGGGAATTCCCTGCACCAGCAGATTGGGGATTACGCTGGTGAACAGCGACCCGGGTCCCAGGGTGATCAGATCGGCCTGCGCGATGGCGCTCAAACTGGCGTCGAGCGGACGCGCTTTGCGAGGGATCAGGCGGATGGAGCGGATCCGGACTCGGCTCTTGCTGATGCTGGTTTCGCCTGTGACGCGGGAACCATCGGCCAGCGTCGCTTCCAGCACAACGTTGTCGGTGGTGGCCGGGTAGATGCGGCCGGCGATCTTGAGCACCTCCGAGGAGGCCCGCACGGCGTCCGGAAAGTCCCCCATGATCTGGGTCAGGGCCATCAGGAACAGATTCCCGAAGCTGTGGCCTTTGAGGCCATGGCCGGCCGGAAAACGGTATTGGAAGAGGCGCGCCAGCAGCGGGGAATCTTCACTCAGCGCCACCATGCAGTTGCGGATATCGCCCGGCGGCAGAGTATCGAAGGCGCGCCGCAGGCGTCCGGAACTGCCTCCGTCGTCGGTGACGGTCACAACCGCCGTGATGTCGAGCGCCGGTGGGAGACCGTCCACCGGCCGGGCATATCGTTTCAGACCTTCCAGCAGAGCCGATAGGCCGGTCCCGCCGCCGATTGCGACGACGCGGAGAGGTGAAGTATCTTCCATGAAAGATGGTGTGGGCGGCTACCAGCCCTTTTTCTCAGGATAAAGCAGCACGTCGAAAGGCGGTTGGTTGGCCAGTGGCGCAAAATCGGTGTCCTGGCGGGCCATGAGGCGGTTGCGCGGTTCCAGTTCGATGGCGCGCTTCAGGTTCTCATAGGCGCTCGCCCGGTCTCCATCCAAGGCTTGGGCGAGCGCCAGGGCATAGTGGATGTGGTCGGCGCCGGGGGACATCTTCAGCGCTTGTTCCAGGTGAGACCGCGCGTCCGGGACCTTGCGCGTATTCAGAAGGGCGACGCCATAATTGTAATAATCTTCCGCGGTCCCCAGGTTGGGAGCGATTTGGTCCAGACGGCGGTCGCACATGGAACTGTGAAGACGCGCACGGTTGGCTATGTCCCGCTCCGGGCCATCGGCGGCCTTCCGGAACAGCTCGCGCGCCTCGCGCAGATCGCGCGCGTGAAACAGCTTCATGGCGGCTTCGAAGCTGCCAAGTTGCATTTGAGCGCTGGTTGGAGCCTGTTGAGGCGCAGCCGCGCTCGCGTGAGGGCCTGAGGTATGAATGGGTTCCGGGGTCTTCACGTTTGGTCGGGGTCCCTGTGGTTTGGCCATGCGTCTTTCAACGTTCCTGGTTTCGATAACTTTCTTCTTCTCGGCCATGCTAGTCCTTCCCGGTCCGGCACGGAGAACGAGTAGCGTTTATACCAGACCCGGACGTACGTTAGCAACCGGCAGTCTCGATCTTGTCAAGGCAGTCTCGATCTACCTGTCTTGATCTACCTGGTGTCGCTTCTTGACACACACTCGGCGATGAGTGCCTCTGCCTCATGGAAGATCCCGGCGTTGGGGCTCCATGCGTTGCCTGCCGGCAAGGGACTCGCGCTGGCGAGGGCCCGCTCGGCAGCTTCGCGCGCGGGAACCCATTCCTCGAAGGTGCGGTACACATCCGCCAGCGCCAGATACGCTTGCGCGTCCGGCGATTTCAGGATGGACTGATCCGCATCCGTCGGCGCGCTCCGTCCGGCCATGCGAATCGACATGGCGGAATGCGCCAGGGCGCCGGAACGATTGCCGGCAAGAGCCATGGCGCGGGCGATTCCGATTTCGCACTCGAACGCACTCCGGGAAGCCTCTCGATGGGTAATATCCGATGCCGGAACGCCGGCCGCCAGCGCTTGGGCGTGTTCGTACGACGCGATGGCTTCCGGATAACCGCCGGAATCGAGCTGCCGATTCCCGATGAATTCATGCGCGGTCGCCAGGTAGGCCGCGTACTTCGTACGGTCATTCGATGCGCGCCTCAGAGATTCGAACATCGCCGCGGACCGCCGCAGGGACGCCAGCGACGCGGGAATTCTTTCGGCCGGCGCGTCGACAGCCGCGCTGCGCAAAATCAACAGGGCATAATCCTCGGATGCCAACTTGTTGGCGGTATCGGCCGCGGCGGTCTCCGCAAGCGGCATGGCCTTTTCATAGTAGGTCCGCGCGATGTCCGGTTTGCCCAGGCTGTTGACCGAGCCCCCGCCCTCGACAGCGGCGAAATGCTCATACGCCAACATCAGGCTGCGGCGATATACCATGTCGGCGGGGCGCTCCTTTACCAGTTGTTCGCGCAGTTCGATGGCCTTCCGGTAGTGGCCTGCCGTGGCCACCGGGTCGCCCAGAGCCCATAAGGTCCAACCGAGTTCGATGTGGGCGAGCGAGAGCTCATAGCGCAGATCGGGATCGGCGGGATCGCGCTCCGCCAGTGTGGTAATGACGGCGAGGTATTGGTTCGCGTACCCGCGGGTAAGCCTCAGGTCGTGGTGGCTGGCGGCGGCAAGCGCATGGTACATGCCGGCCCTGGCATGCACGAACTCCCGCTCGGCGCGAAACGAAGCGGGCAGTCTATTCCACACCTCGACCGCGGCTCGCAGCCCCGCGACCGCTCGCGCCGTATCGGTGCGAGTGAATAGCGCCGCGAGTTGCCGCTCAAGAGCGAACCAGACCAGCCTGTGTTCCTGTTCGGCGGAATGCGCCCAAAACGGACCCTCCAAGAGAGCGGTACCGGCTTGATAGCTCTTCAAGGCGCTTTCGAAACCCACACTCGCGTCCAGTTGAAGGTCGCCCAGCCGGAGATAAGCCTTGGCCAACGCCACACGGAGACGGGCATTGGCGCCCGCGTCCTTCGATAGCCTTTCCAGGAAATCGAGCGTGGTGAGGATCAGCTCACGGCGCGCCGGACCCGCGCCGGGAAGGCGCTCCATCTGCGTGTAGACGTCGGAAAGCGACCGCTCTGAGAGGGTCAGCATCTGCGTCAGACGATCCTCGGCCAGGCGCTGCTCGGCGATGGCTGCATCGCGCTCGCGCTCGGCCGCGGTGTGCTCGGTTTCCGCCATCCGGCGGGCCGCCTGGGCGTCGCGTTGGCGCGTTTCCGCCACTCGGCGCGCCACCTGCGCCTGGTGGGCCTGGACGACCGCGATCGCGGTCCCGCACACCAGGCCGGCGAGCGCGACGCCTCCAGCCAGCAGCGGCAGACGATGGCGGCGGACGAATTTGGAGGCGCGATACGAGAGCGCATCCGGCCGCGCCAGAACCGGTCGAATTTCCAGATAGCGCCGGATATCGCTGGCGAAATCGTCCACCGAAGCGTAGCGGCGGTCCGCATCCTCGCGGAGCGCCATCGTCAGAATATTATCGAGATCGCCGTGCAGTTTTCGCACTCCCGGGCGCGGCCGCGCGCCGGTGAGCAATTCGTGCAGAATCACGCCGAGCGAGTAGATGTCGGTGGCAGTGGTTAGCGCGCCTCCGCGAATCTGTTCCGGGCTGGCATAATCCGGCGTCAGCGGACGACGCATCGCGGCGGTGGCCGTGAGACCGCCTTCCCCTTGAGGAGCGAGAAGTTTGGCCAGGCCGAAATCGAGCAGTTTGGGACAGCCGGGGTCCGCGCCGGAGATCAGTGTGTTGCCGGGCTTCAGGTCGCGATGCACCACCAGCTTGCGATGCGCGTACGAAACCGCCTCGCAGACCTTCAGAAAGAGCCGGCAGCGCTCTTCGGCGCCGAGGCCGCGTTCGCGGCAAAAACTGTCGATGGGTTGGCCTTCCACCATCTCCATCACCAGGAAAGGCCGTCCATCGCTTGTGCAGCCGCCGTCCAGCAGGCGCGCGATGTATGGATGCTCCAGCCCCGCCAGGATCTGCCGTTCGTGGTGGAATCGCCGCAGCACTTCGGCAGTGTCCATGCCGGGCTTCACCACCTTGATCGCTACTTGCTGGCGATACTGGTTGTCGTCGCGTTCCGCAAGATAGACCGCGCCCATGCCGCCCCGGCCGATCTCGCGGAGCACGCGATAGACGCCCAGCCGTTGGCCTTCGAGAACCGGCGGTTTGAGCAGGAGAGCGGCTTCCTGGGCGAGAGCCTGGGCGATGTCGTCGTCGCCGCCGCCGTAGTCCATTGCCAGCAGCGAATCGAGTTCGGCGCGCAACTCCGCATTTCCAGCGCAGGCGGTGTCCAGGAATTGCTGGCGGGTCCGGAGCGGAAGGTCAATCGCCTCCAGGAACAGCGTCTCGATCTGGCTCCAGCCCTTGGTTGCCATGGTTCGTATGCCTGTCAATCGTCTGTGCCCAATTTCGAAGTACACTCCGCCAGCAGAGCGCGCGCCGCCAGGAGCATGGCGGCATTGGATACGCGGTCGTGAGGATTCAACGTGGGCAATGCCGACGCGTGGTGAATGGCTTCCTGAGCCGCGGCGCGCGCCGGTATCCATTGGCCGAAGGCGCGGTGCACATCGGCCAGGGAAAGATACGCGCTGGCGAGCGACATCTCCACGAATTGGGTAGACCATCCAAGATCCGCGGCTTGCTCTACGCGGCGAATCAGAATGGCGGCCTGGCCGGCGGCGCCCTGATGGTCTCCGGCCCGAGCTAACCCCGCGATTAACGCCTGGGCGGCTTCGTAGATCCGCTTGATGGCTGCCGGGTCCGTGGGATACATCGCAAAATAGGTCTCCGCGATAGTCTGCGCGCGGTGGTATTCGACGAGCGCCTCGGCGTGGTTTCCCATCTGGGTAAGCCGCGTGCCGACACCTTCGTGCGCCTCCGACAGATTGAGTACATAGGGTGAGCGGCTCGCCACGGCAACCACGGGTTCCAGAACCGCGACGGCTTGGCGCATGGCGGCCAGCGCTTCGGGCATATTTTGGGGGTGCGGATCGAGCGCGGCCACGGTCGTGAGCAGTAAGCCATAGTCCCCGCCGGCCAGCAGATTCTGTGGGTCGGCGGCGTCAATCTCCGCCAAATTCAGCGCTTTTAACAGATACGCACGCCTGACGCCGGGTTGGTTCAGGTGAACTGACAAGCTCGCGAAATGCATGTAGGCGAGCACCAGGCCGCGGCGGTAGAGGACGTCGGTGGGGCGTTCATTGACCACCTCTTCGCGGAGTTCGTTGGTTTTCACATAGTCGGGCTGGGCAGCCTCGGCGCCTTTCAGATACCACAGCAGATACGCCCGTTCGGTATGAGCTCGTGACAGATCGTAGCGCAGCTCGGGTTCGGCAGGATATTGCCGCACCAGTGCGGAGAGGATCTCGATGGAGGTCTCGACCACCGGGCGAGCGGCGTTCCGATCGTCGTGGATTGCCTTGGACAGGGACAGGTAGAGGCATCCGCGTCGCCGCGCCATGTCTTTGTCGGACGGCTGGGCGGCGCTGAACCGGTCGACCACGGCGATGGCCCGCCGCAGCAGGGCAGGGGACGCCGAGCCCTGGCCCATCTGGCCCATCAACATTGCCATTTTCTCTTGCAGATCCAGCCAGACCAGTGCGCTGTCTTTTCCGGGGGCGGATTGCCCAAGCGCGCTTTCGAGCAGCGCCGAACCCGCGCGGTAACTTTTCATCGCGCCGTCCCAGCCTCCCATGGGAGCGCCGCTCGGGTCGCTTTGGATATCGCCCAGGCGCGTGTAAGCCTTGGCAAGCGCGGTTCGCAGCAGATTGTTGGATCCCGCTTCTTTGGACAGCTTCTCCAAAAACTCGAGCGTGGTTCCGGTCAGTTCGCGGCGGGCCGGCATACCTCCGGCGAGCCTCTCCATTAATGTATAGACTTCGGAAAGGGACCGGTCGGAGAGATTGACCATCTGGGTGACGCGGTCTTCGGCCACCTGGCGTTCGGCAATCGCCAGGTCGCGCTCCCGTTCTGCGCGACGGTGCTCCGCCTCGGCCGTCTGACGGGCGCGCTGCGACTCATACTGGCGCGCCAGCGCCAGCCGCCGGGCGCTTTCCGCCGAACGTGCCTGGCCGATGGCGATCGCCATGCCGCAAACCAGGCTGGCCAATACACAGGCCGCGGCCAGCAGCGGAAATCGCCGCCGGCGCGTGAATTTCGAAGTGCGATACCAGAGCGAATCGGGGCGCGCGCGGACCGGCCGGGATTCCAGACAGCAGCGGATGTCGCGGGCCAGTTCGTCCACCGAGGCATAGCGGCGGTCGGCCTCCTTGCGCAGCGCCAGCATTACGATATTGTCTAGGTCGCCCCGCAGATTCCGGGGGCGCGTCACTTCCGATTCGCAGACAATTCTTTCCCACTCGCCGGGAATCAGGCTATCCAGGCGATAGGGCAGGCGGCCCGTCAGAAGCTCGTGCAGGATTACGCCGAGCGAATAAATGTCGGTCGCGGTGGAAAGCGGCCCGCCGCGGATTTGCTCCGGGCTGGCATATTCCGGCGTCAGCGGTGCAAACGGAGCTGCGGTGGACCCGTCGCCGCCCGATCGGTCGACGATCTTGGCCAAACCGAAATCCAGGAGCTTGGGCATGCCTTCGGCCGTGATGAGAATATTGGCCGGTTTCAGGTCGCGGTGCACCACCAGTTTCCGATGAGCGTACGAAACGGCCTCGCAGACGCGGAGAAACAGGCGGCAGCGGGCCTCTGCGCTCAGGTTGCGATCCCGGCAATAGTCGTTGATGCGCTGGCCCTCCACCAGTTCCATGACCAGGAAGGGCCGGCCGTCGCCGGTACAACCGCCATCCAGCAGGCGTGCGATGTAGGGATGCTCCAGGCCGGCCAAAATCTGGCGTTCATCGCGGAATCGGCGGAGGACATCGGCGGTGTCCATGCCCCGCTTGACGATCTTGATGGCGACTTGCTGCCGGTACTGGTCGTCGTCGCGGATGGCCAGATAGACCGCTCCCATCCCGCCGCGGCCAATGGCCCGAAGGATGCGGTAGGCGCCCATGCGCTGGTTGCTCACTTCGTCGCCCAAATCCTGGTTCCAGCTTCCGGCTTCCACTACAGTATTATGCGGATTCCTTGGGTTTTTCTAGCGCGCCGTCCACTTTTTTTTCGCCGGTCGAAATCGTATCCAGCTCCCGGCGCAGCCACGCCTGTGCCAAACGCATCTGCCGGTTCACTTTATGCACCGAAACCCCCAGTAACTCGGCAGTATCTTCGGCGGTCATTCCGCCGAAGTATTTCAACTCCAGCAGACGGGCCTTTTCGGGATCCTGCCGCTCCAGATCGAGAAGCGCGTCGTCGAGCGAAACCACCAGGGGGCCGCGCTGGCCGGCCAGCCCGATTTCATCGTCGAGCGGGACGCGCGCACCGCCCGAGCGCTTGCTCGCATTGCGGGCCCGCGCACGGTCCACCAGGACCTGCCGCATGACACGCGCCGCCACTCCCAGGAAGTGAGCGCGGTTGTGGAAATCCGGATCGCTATCGCCCACCAGCCGCAGGTACGCTTCGTGAACCAGGGCGGTGGGCTGGAGCGTTTGGCCGTCCGGTTCGCGGCGAAGGTACGCCGCGGCCATGCGGCGGAGATTGGCATAGACCATCGGGACCAAGCGATCCAGCGCGGAGCGGTCGCCGTCCTTCCAGGACTGTAGAAGCACCGTAATCGATGGCTCTTCCGTCAATGTACACAGTTTAACATTTGCGCATTTGCCGGCACGGTTGCCCGGAACGAAACCCTCCTGAGACATCCGGCGTTACAGTAAAGGAGAGGCCTACATGTTCACGTGGATCTGCCCGCAGTGCGGGCGTGAAGTCCCTCCTGCCTACACGGAGTGTCCGGATTGTTCCGCTAAGACTGCGCAGGCGGCCGCGCCCCCGCCGGAACCTCCAGCGGCGCCGCCTCCGCAAGCACTGGTGTATCCGCAGCCGCCGCCCGGTTATCCGCTACCACCGGGCTACCCACTGCCGCCAGGTTATCCCCCACCGCCGGGCTACCCACCGCCGCCAGGCTATCCGCCACAGGGCTATCCGGGATACCCGCCACCGGGGTATCCGCCCCCTCCCGGTTACCCGCCGCCGCAGCCTGTTTACCCTCCGCCGGCGCAGCAGCCGGCCGCCGCGCCGCCACCTCCGCCTCCTCCCGCTCCTGCTCCGCCGCGGGAGGAGCCGGTCGCGTCAGCGTCCGAGCTTCGGTCGTTCAGCCAGCCCATTGCTCCCCGCCGGCAAATGCCCACGTGGCTGATGGCGATTCTCTTCGCCGCGGGCTTCGGTGTGATCGTAGGGGGCGTGTACTGGCTGGTGTCCTCGTCAAAGACCAGTTCGGCGGTGGCTCTTTCCAGGCCCAGCGCCAACGCCGAAAATCCGGCGGCCAGATCGGGCGCGGGGGCTCATCCGCTGCAGAAGTATATCGAGATCTCGGGAATACGGTTCGCGGACGATCCGAAGAACAAGAAAATCATCACGGTGACGTTCCTGTTGACGAATCATTCGGCCACCGATGCGAACGGCCTGACCGGGAATGTCACCCTGTGGAGCAACACGCGCCGGAGCGACGAAGACGCGCAGGGAAATTTCGCCTTCGCCACCGATCTGAAGAGTAATGCTTCCAAGGAAATGACCGTGAAGCTGAACACCACGAAGGGGCTCGTGGAACTGCCCGACTGGGGGTATCTGAGTCCCGACATGCAGATTACCGGCCCTCCATTTTCCGGAGGTTCTGTGATGCAGAAGTAAGGTCGGGCGAAAGTTGAAGGGCGCGCCGGAAATCGAGGCGCGCCGCTTCGCTTTGCCCCAGGGCGGCCAGCGCCACCCCGCGGTTATTGTAATTATTGGCATCGCGCGGATCGAGCGCGAGGGCGCGTCCGAACTCGGCCAGGGCCGCGGCGGGGTTCCCGGCGGCCAGCAACGTTCTGCCCGTCTCCGCGGCGACTGCCGGATCGTTGGGCGCCAGCTTACGCGCTTCGTGAAGCAGTTCGAAGGCTTCAGGCGGCCCGACGGCACGGGCCAGTTGAATCTTCGGCCGCACCTTTTCCGGAGCGGATGCCACGGCTTCCCGCCATAAAGCCTCATCGGACCTCCAAACCTGTGTACGGTAGAAGCCGATCGCGATCAGAGCGCCGACCGCCAGCACGCGGAATCGGGCGGTACGGATCCGCTCCAGCAGTATGGCCGCCGCCGCCGCGAAAGCCACCATCGGGAGGTACATGCGTCGATCGGCAGCCAGATCGGCCGCGGGAAAAATGGAGGAACTGGGAAGCAGCAGCACCAGACCCGCTACCAGCCAGAGTCCCCAGACGCCACCGCGACGCCAGGCGAACACAGCCAGGGACAGAATTGCTACCCAGGCGATCGTTCCCAACCACACTGCCGGGACCCGGATGCCGGGATCGATCGAGAAACCCCACGGGACCGCCAGCATGCGCAGGTAGTGGAGGATGACGACGCCTTGCGCCAGAGCGTAGTTTGCCGGTGTGACACCGGCTTGGGAGCCGGCTTGGGCGCCGGGAGTGATGGCGGCGGCATAGATCACGCGCAATCCGGCCGCCAGCGACAGCGCGAACATCACTGCTACCGGCAATTTCTTGTAAGGGCGCGACCGCGACAGCAGCACCAGCACCAGAGGAAACGCGGCGCATTCTTCTTTGGCGAGCAACGCCGCCGCGAAACAGGCCACCGAAATCCACGGCCGTTCCGTGATCCAGGCCAGCAGCGACGCGAAGCACAGCAACGCCGCCAGCACCGTGCTACGACCCCAGATATAATCCACCGGCTCCGCTTGTAACGGATGGACGGCAAAGATCGCGGCGGCCAGCCAGGCAACTCGTGCGGGCAGGATCCGGCGGAGGCATTCCAGCGCCAGCAGCGCCGCCCCCAGGTGCAGGATCAGATTGACCGCGTGATACCCGATGGGGTGCATCCCGCCAATCTGGTAGTTCAACCAATACGTAAAGTAGGTGAGCGGACGGGTCTGGCGCAAACCCCAAAGGTGCAGCCATCCTCCCGGCGAGGTCAAGGCCGGGTCGGAGAAAATGGCATAATCGTCGAAGTGAAAGCCCGAACCCAGCGAAGCCCCAAAGGCAGCCAACGCGGCGGCGAGCAGAACCAGCCTATCCCGCATTCTCAATTACGAGCATACGGGAAACGTCCCAAGACCGCAGCCGAACGCCGCGAGCGCGTAGCGGAAATCCTCAATCGCCTGGATGCGATGTATCCCGGCGCCACCTGCGCCCTGACGCACGCAAATCCGTGGCAGTTGCTGGTAGCCACCATCCTCTCCGCGCAGTGCACCGATAAGCGGGTCAACGAAGTGACGCCCGGCCTGTTCCGCAAATACCCCACGCCTGAGGATTTCGCCGCAGTCCGCCCGGAAGTGCTGGCCCAGGACATCCGCAGCACCGGGTTCTTCAACAATAAGGCGAAGTCTATCGTGGGCGCCGCGAAACGAATCGGTTCGGAGTTTGGAGGCGCCGTGCCGCGGACCATGGAGGAACTGCTGACGGTTCCCGGAGCCGCCCGCAAAACCGCCAATGTGGTGTTGGGCACAGCCTACGGCATCGCATCGGGGATTGTAGTGGACACCCATGTGCGGCGCATCGCCGCCCGCCTGGACCTGACGAAGAATGCCGACCCCGTGAAGATCGAACAGGATCTCGTCAAAATCATTCCGCCCGGGAAATGGATTTTGTTCGCCCACCAGGTGATCCTGCACGGCCGGGCACTGTGCCAGGCGCGCAACCCGAAATGCGTGGAGTGCGCACTGAATTCCATCTGTTATGCAAGAGACAAGACCGCGTAGTCCATAGCCCCAAAGACCCATAGCCCCAAAGACCCAGTACCCCAGCGAGCCCCGCCGCACGTTCCTATAAGCGGGAGGAAGAATGAGATACCCATTTGTGGGCCATGCTCTATTGGCGGCGGGGCTCCTATTGACCGCCGGGTCTATCGGCGCGGCGGATAAAACCAAACAGCCGCAGGTGGTGCCCGGGAGCGACGCGGATGTCGCCAACCACGTGCGTCATGAACTGGTGATGTACTCCCGGTATACCATCTGGGACGATGTCAGCTTTCGCGTCTCGGGCGGCCAGGTGGATTTGTCGGGAGAAGTAACGCAGCCGTACAAGAAATCCGATATGGAGCGGCTGGTTCGCAAGGTGCCGGGCGTAGAGACCGTGAATGACAATCTCAAAGTGCTGCCGTTATCGGATTTCGACGATCGTCTGCGGCTGCAAGTAGCGCGGGCGATTTATGGCGACCCGGTGTTCTCGCGGTACGCAATGATGGCTTTACCTCCCGTACACATCATCGTGGATAACGGTCACGTGACGCTGGCTGGTGTCGTAGCTACCGATTTTGAAAAGAGCATTGCCGGGGTCCGGGCCTCAAGCACTGGTTTAGGGTTTGGTCCTGTTATCAACAATCTGCAGGTGGAACACCCCGCGAAAAAGAGCTAATCTTGTAACGCGTTACAATCGGGGGGCGTGCAGCCCCTCACCATCCTGTTTGGCGCGCTATTTACCGTGGCCGTGTCGACGGCGATGGGCAGGCGCCTCATAGGCGCGGAGCGCGATCCGGGGCTTCAATTCGTCGCCGGTTCGGCGGTGCTCAGCATGGCGGTTTTTGTGCTGTGCTGCGTCGGCTTGGCGTACCCATTGGTCTTTCTTATCGGCGGCTGCGCGGTGGTGGCGTGGGGGCTTCGCCTTCCGTCGACCCGAATCGCCTGGAGCAATCAGCCAGTCATCTATTACCTTTTGTTTCTGGTAGTTTTCTTCTATTTCGTCCTGTATTTCTTTAGCTCCATGGCGCCGGAATCGAGCTTCGACGGTGCCGGATACCACCTCGGCCTGGTGGCTCGCTACCTGCGGGAGCACGGTTTCCATCCGATCACCTGGACTCTGTATGCCAGCCAGTCCCAGGGCGTCGAGATGCTATTTCTCTTCGCATTCGCATTCGGTCGGCATTCCGCTGCTTCGATGGTGCATTTCGCGTTTCTCCTAGCCCTCACATGGCAGATCTTTGCTTATGGACGCCGCATCGGATTCCCGATCGCGGGCGCATGCGGGGCGCTACTGGTATTCGCGAGCCCCATGATGGGCGTCGACGGAACCAGCGCATATGTTGATGTAGCACTTGCGGCCGTGGCATTCAGCCTATTCCATTTATTGCAGATATGGGATGAAGACCGATCCAGACGTTTGCTCATCGCGATCGGGCTGTTAGCCGGATTTGCCTATGCCGTAAAGTACACCGGATGGCCGGCGATCCCATATGCTCTAGCCGTCGTCGGATGGAAGAGCCGTCGGCTTCGGAGCGTCTTGACGGTGGGGGTCAGCGCTGCCCCCATGGTATTGCCGTGGATGATCAAGAACGCTCTGTGGATGCTGAACCCCTCCGCACCATTCTTCAATCGAATCTTCGTAAATCCGTACATAACGCCAGCATTTGAAGAGAGTTATCAGCACTATTACCGCACCTACGATCTCTCTAGTTTGTGGCAGATTCCGATGCAGGTCACCACCTGGGGACATCTCGGCGGCTTCTTCGGACCGGTCTTCCTGTTGGCGCCCGTGGCGCTCTTGTCGTTGCGCCGGAAAGAGGGACGCAGGCTCCTGCTCGCGGGCGTGGTCTTCGGAGCCAGCTACTTCAGTAATATCGGCGCCAGGTTCCTCATCCCCAGCGTTCCGTTTATCGCGTTGGCCATGGCCTTGGCTATGGCGAGCGTGCCGCGGTTGGCGGTAGTGGTGGTTCTGGTACACGCGATGATCTCCTGGCCGACGCGGGTCTCGAAATACTGCGCTCCGGATGCCTGGCATCTCGTGCGGGTTCCCTGGCGCCAGGCGCTACGGATCAAATCGGCGGACGACTACCTGGATGCCAACATGTTCTTCTACGGGGTGGCCCGAATGGTTGACCGGAACACGCCGCCGGACGCCACGGTGTTCACGTATCGTCCCATCCCCGAGGCGTACACCTCGCGGCGCATCCTGGTGCAGTTCGAATCGGAGCAGAATCAGGTCGCTGGAGTGATGATTCAGGCGGCGTCGTTTCCGTCCGAGGCCCCCAACTGGTGGATCCGGTTTTCATTTCCGCGGCAGGAGTTGACGGCACTGCGCCTGGTTACCCTGAATACCGGCCGCGTCCTATGGAGAATTCACGAGGCCCGCGCTTTCGATGCCTCGCGTCTTGTCCCGTACGAAACCAAGGGCGCTGCCGCCGCGCACGACGGAAATCCGGTCACGTTCTGGCGGTCGCCGGAGTGGCTCGCGCCGGGTCAATCCGTCGAGATGGACTTCCGGCGGACGGAGCCGGCCGACTCAGTAGTCATCCAAACCTCTTTCGACCAGCGCGACGTCAAGTTGAAGCTGGAAGGTCGCGATCCTTCGGGTACGTGGCGCCGGCTATCGGATATGCCGGAAGCGCACGAGGAGCCAGGGATGTCCGATCTGCGCCGCGCCGCCATCGAACAACTGAAGGGCTGGGGCATCGGCTACCTGCTATCCTTCGAAAACGAGGGCGAGACCCGCGACCTGCGGCTGTACCCGGATCTGTGGGGCATCCGCGAGATCGCGCACAATAAGGACGCGCGGCTGTACCAGCTACCATGAGACTTTTCCTAGGCGTTGACGGCGGACAATCCGGCACCACCGCGTCGATCGGAGACGAAAACGGCAGCATTTTGGGGCAGGGAACGGCCGGCCCCTGCAATCATGCCGCCGCGAGCGAGGGTCGAGCCAAACTGGAGCGGGCCGTACGCCAGAGCCTGGCGGATGCCTGCCGTGAGGCCGGTCTGGATGCGAATACTGTACGGTTCGCAGTGGCCTGTTTCGGAATGAGCGGCGGCCCCGAGGACAAGCGCGAGATCCTGGCGTCGATCCTGCGTACGGACCAACTGGTCGTGACCACGGATGCCGTAACCGCGTTGGCCGGCGCGACCGAAACCGGGCGGGGAATCGTCACCATCGCCGGAACCGGGTCGATCGCTTTCGGACGCAATGCGGCCGGCCAATCCGTGCGCGCTGGAGGCTGGGGCTACGTGTTCGGCGATGAAGGTGGCGCTTTCGACATGGCGCGCCAGGCCACCCGCGCGTCATTGCGGATGGAGGAAGGCTGGGGTCCGCCGACTCGTCTGCGAGACGTGTTCCTGGAAGCCACCGGATCGGCCACCGTCAACCTTATGCTGCACCGCTTTTACAGCGATGAGTGGCCCCGGCCGCGGGTGGCGGCGCTGGCGCCCCTGGTAGATCGAGTGGCAGCCGCGGGCGATGCCGTGGCGCTGGAGATCCTGAGCGGGGCCGCCATCCAACTCGCGATGCTGGCCGGATCGGTCCGCCGCCAGTTGTGGCAGCCCGCTGAACGCGTGGACGTGGCATATGTCGGCGGCGTCTTTCGGAGCGATCTGCTGCGCGAAAAATTCCGCCTGCTACTGGAGATGGAAGACGGATGCCGCTGCGGGCCGCCGCTGCACGGCCCCGAACAAGGTGCGCTGCTGGAGGCCTATCGGCAAGGTGGACTGAATCCGGAGCTGGTTTCCTGGAAGCACCGCCACAAAGACGCTTAGGGGCGCTGGTGGTTTTCCAGGGCAAGCAGCAGTCCTTCGATGACACCGAGCTGCCTGGCGATGGCGGCTTGGGCGGTTTCAAGGGATTGGGCGGTGCTGAGATTGCAGTAGCTGGTTGTCCTCTCGTGGGGCGCGGCCCGTGTAGGCTGCTCAGCGTTGGTAGGATTGCCATTTCGCGTTGGAGTTGCTTCCAGTTTTGCTGGTTCTCTTCGGCGATGGCCCGGAGCTGTTCAATCTGGGTGTCGTGTGCGACGGTGGTGTTTGCTTCATGCGGCGTGCTGCTTGCGGCTTCGTTTGCGCCGATCAAGCTCGCCTTGCAGGCGCGGGCCGCCTCCAGCACTGTGGAGCCGTGGTAATGAGCTCGGCGTCGGTCATCCGGCTGGGCACTGCCGGGGCGGACCAGAATGTGGAGTTGCCGTTGCCTCCGGGCTGGGGGGCCGTTTTCTATGCCGTACTTCCGATAACGAATATTATGTAAACTTATCTGTTTGGCCGTCCGCCTGCAAGCCCGCTCCCCGGCCCTACGCATTTTCATGACCTTGCGCGCCAAGCACCGGCTCCCTCTGGCGACACTGTGCATCCTCGGGAACGGATTCGCCCAAGTTCCCATCGCGCCACCGGTCACCATTCGCGTTCCCGTACACTTGGTTACCGCACCTACCTTGGTCTTCTCCAGCGAGGGACGCCTCATCCCGGGGCTCGAAGCCCGCAACTTCCGGGTGTTCGACAACGGCAAGCTCCAGAAACCGATCATCGATGACGTTCTGACGCCGTTCTCCGTCGCCATCGCGATTCAGGTCACTCAGGATGTTCGCGACTACATCACGTACATCTCGCGTACCGGCAGCACCTTCGAAGCGCTCCTCATGGGCCAGACTGGCGAAGCGGCCGTCCTCACCTACGGCGACGACGTCAAAATTCTCAAACCGTTCGACCAAGGCGACGTGACATCCAGTCTCGCCGGCCTGCGGGCGCTGGACAAGAACGCGCGGATGATCGATGCCGGAATTCGCGGCGTCGCCCTGTTGAAAGACCGGCCGCCCTCGCGTGCGCGCATCCTCATCCTCATCGGCCAGCCCATCGACAACGGCAGCACCTACCTTCTCGAGACCCTCAAGCAACGCCTGGAAGCTGCCAATGTCACGGTTTACACGCTCACTCTGCCCCAGGTCGGCAAGGCCTTCGTCTCCGATAATTTCACGCTGGAGGGTCCCAGCAGCGTGGTTGAGCGGGGCGGGTTCAAGGCCAGCGTCGATTTGGGAAAGCTCATCTCGGTGCTCCGCGACAAGGCCAACGCCGAGGCGCAAACCGACCCGTTCTCGCTCCTGGCAAATTCCACCGGAGGCACCCAGCTCTTTTCGCGCGCGCAACGCGAGTTCGAAAATGCCATCGCCAGCATCGGATTCCAGTTCCGCAGCGCCTATCAACTCAGTTATACACCCACCTCCACCAAGCCCGGCTACCACGTCATCCGCATTGAGGTGGACGTTCCCGGAGCCACCGTTCTCTCCCGGCCCGGCTATTGGCGCGCCGCGGAATGAGGCCAACAAAAAACGGCCCGGCCCCCGCTGAACGGGACCGGGCCAATTGGGAAGAAACTGACTGATGCTTTCCTGGTTAGGGAAACTTGTTAGCGATGCCCGCCGTTCGCCGGTGGGTGGCTGGTCCCACCTGCCGGCGGACGCGTGCTGCCTCCACCGCCGCCCGAACCGCGAGCCGGCGGGCTGTTGCTGGGGGCCGATCCGCGCGATGGCGTACTGGAACCCGGCCGATCGTTCTGCTGGGGCGCGCTGCTCTGCGGCGAATTCCCCGGACTGCCGAACCTGCGATACCCGCTGTCGGCGGCAGGCTGCGAAGGCCTGGTATTCTGCGGCGCCGCATTCTGACTTCCGCCGCGCCCATTGGAATCGTTACGCTGCCCAGGGTTCGATGCCGCCGAACCGCCGGACTGAGATCCCGGATCGCCGAAGCGCCGGAACCCGCCGTTGGCTCCATTCGCAGCAGCGCCGGTCCCATTAGGTCGATTCGTGGGCGTGGATTGGCCTCCTTGAGCCGGCCGCGACCCGCCGCCTCCGGCCGCCGCCGGCCGGTCGTTCGCAAATCCGCCGGCACGTCCCGGCGACGCCGCCGCTCCGGAGGTCCGGCTCCCCTGCTCCAAGGCGCGCTGTTGCTGCGCGAACGGCACCCGTTGCGTAGCAGTCGGCTGCTGATGCGTGAAGAATCGCGACGCGCCCGATGTCCGCGGAGTGAAAGCCGCCGCTTGCGATCCGAACGCCAGGTTGCTCCGGCTCGGTGCGATCCCCACCTGTCCGTGGACCAAGCCCGCTGTCCGCAACTGCTCCCCGGTCGGATGGCCGACATTCGCGAACCGGCCATTGCGGAAGTCTTCCGCGCCGATGGAGGTAGCGCCATGGGCTATGCGTGCATTTCTGTAGACACTGGCTATATTTACATTCGTGATATTAATGCTTCGGTTGAAGCCTCCATAATAGGCTCCGCCCCACCAGGGATGGAAGACCTCGTAGGGCGCCAGCGGGACCCATCCTACGTTGCCGAAGCCGAATCCGAACCCGAGATTGAATCCGCCGCCACCGAATCCGAAGAAGGCCACCAGGGCCGGCGACCAGTAGTGCCGCACGCCCCGCACACCCGGATACCACAGCCATCCGGAGTTAGCCTGATAGAACCAGCGTCCATAGTGATACGGCGCCCAGCCCCAGGCGTCGCCGCTCACCCAGGTCCATCCGTACCAATCCAGCCACACCCAGCGCCCGTTTTGATAAGGAGCCCAATCCACTGCCACCGTGGGACGCCAGCAGGGGCCGTATCCGTCCACATTGGTCCAGGATCCGTAGCCGTCCAGATCCTCGGCGCCGGTAACTCCCGGCCCCACGTTTTGCGGGCTGGCGGACTGCGTCAGCGAACGGTCGCGGGTATCGTTCCAGCGATCCCACTCGTCGGGGGCCACCGCGCTCGAAACCTGGTATTCCGGATCGGACGGATCGCCCCGGGCGATCATGGTTTGGCCGGTGTTGACGGTCTGCGATCCGTGCGGCGAGAATACGTCCACGGATCCGGCCCGCACCGTGACTTCGGTTTCACCCGCATCGTTCACCGATATGCGATAGGAGCCGACGCGAGAGGGACGCACCGCGACACTCGGCGTGTCGACTTCCGCCGTGGCTTCGGTCGGACGCAGCACGCGGTAGGTGATGATTCCCTTCCCGAACTCCATCTGGAAGCGGCCGGTTTCCATCTCGGTCAAATGGACTTCGGCATTCGCTCCCATTCGAAACATCTGGGAGGAATCGAACTGTACTTCCGCGCGGGAATTCGGCCCGGTAGCGACGTGGTCGCCCGCGATCAGCGGAGCATTCACGATTCCGGCCACCCAGTCGCCCGAGTCGCCGCGCTGCACCGACACCTGGCCGTTCATCGTACTGATGCGGCCCACTCCGCGCGCGGCATCGTCCGGATCCTGCGCGCGGAGCGGGAGGTTCAATCCAGCCAATAAAAGTGCTGCACCCGTCAATGCTGAGAACCGCAAATGCAGGCTTTTCATGGCAGATCCTCCGAACATACCTGCCATTTAGCACGGTTTAGTCCAAATCGGAAGCCGTGTGTTATCAATCGGATAGATGAAATGGGAGGGTTGGTTTGGTGGCCGAAAACCACCACCTATGGCCGTGATCGGCCGCGATGCTCCCACTTGGCCAGGAAGGCTTCGGCGGCAAGCGCCTCTAGTTCCTTATCCTCATTGTACCGATGCTCGGCCAGGCGCCGGTCGCGCAGTTTTTCGAGCAGCCGCAGACGCCGCTGCGCCTCCTGCACCTGCTGCATCTGGTCGCGCACGGCCTGCTCGCGGCGCTGCAGTTCCTGGCTGAATTCCTGTTCCAGTTTCCGGGCGCGCAAACGGTAGAGACCCAGCGCCGGGAAGTCGCGCGCCGCAATGTCCCGGCGCGAGAGGATATCCCGCTCCACGCTCAGACACTCGGCGTGAAAGCTCGCCATGTTCCGCTGTAGGGCATTGAGCGCCGCCATGCTGGCCGCGAGTTTCGCCTGCTCGATCTGAAATTGGTTGCCATACCAATCGAGGACGCGTTCCAGCCGAAATTGAAATCTCCGCATGAAGGAATCCGATGGCTGGCAACCTTGCCGGGCTTCCGGAACTGGCCGCTCTTTACAGTCTCTCCGCGATACTCACCAACCGGGCGATGCTGTCCGCCAAAGGCGCGTCCACCGCGGTGTCCTGCCGCAGAAAGTCGGCGATCTCGGGTTGCATGCGGACCGCGGCATCCAGGCGCGGGTTGGTCCCGGAGACATACGCGCCCAGTTCGATCAAGTCCTTGGATTCCTCGTAGGCCGCCAGAGCTACGCGCACCTTGCGCGCCGCCGCCAGGTGGACGGCATTCGCCAGTTTGGAGTTCAGACGGCTGATGGAGTTCAACACGTCGATAGCGGGATAGTGTCCGCCCGCGGCCAGACGGCGCGAAAGAATGATGTGGCCGTCCAGAATCGCCCGGACGGCGTCGCAGATCGGCTCGTTGAAGTCGTCGCCCTCCACCAGTACCGTGAAGAAGCCGGTGATGGAGCCCTTTGGAAAATTGCCGGCGCGCTCCAGAATCTTGGGAAGCAGGTTGAAGACCGAGGGCGTATATCCTTTCTGGCTGGGTGGTTCGCCGGCGGCCAGACCGATTTCGCGCTGCGCCATGGCCAGCCGCGTCACCGAATCCATAATGAACAGGACATTCGCGCCCTGGTCGCGGAAGTATTCGGCGATCGCCAGGGCCACGAAGCAGGCGCGGACGCGCAATGGCGCAGGCCGATCCGACGTGGAGCAGACCACAACGGATCGCTGGCTGCCTTCCGGTCCCAGTTCGTGTTCCAGGAAGGCGCGCACTTCACGGTTCCGTTCGCCGATGAGCGCAATCACGGTGAGGTCCGCGGAATTGTGCCTCGCCATGGCTCCCAGCAGGGTGCTCTTGCCGACCCCGCTTCCGCCGAAGATGCCCATTCTCTGCCCCGTACCGCAGGGTGTCATCGTGTCGATTGCGCGGATCCCGGTAGCGATCGGCTGGACAATATGCTCACGGTCGAGCGGGCTGCCGGGCGCCTGATACAGACGGTACATGGCCGCGGGACGAATAGGCGCCCGGCGGTCGATGGGGCGGCCGAAGCCGTCCAGGACCCGGCCCACCAGATCGGGACCGACGGCCACTTGCGCTTCGTCCTGCCGGGCAATGATGCGATCGTGCAACTGGATTCCGTCGATTTCCTCGAGCGGCATGGAGAGCACTTGCCCATCGCGGAATCCGATCACCTGGGTGCGCACCCGGCGTCCCGAGGAAGCCAGCACTTCGCAGAAATCGCCCACCGCCACTGCCGGTCCGCGGGATGCTACCAGCATGCCGACCAATTCCACCACTTCACCGGTCCATGGCAGCAACGTGGATTCATTCACATGGTGAATGTAAGGGTTCAGGTCAATCGCCGTTTGGGTCAACTTTGCGCCTCCAGTTGATCGGCGAGGATCCGTTCAATCTCGTCGAGTTGTGTATCCAGAGAGGCATCCAGCAGGCCGCGGTTCGTCTCAAACACGGCCCCGCCTTCGGCTTGCGTGGGATCGGGAACCACGGTCACCACCTGGCCACGGGCCGTCTCTTCCAGACAGCGCTTCATGATCTCTTCCTGTTGCGGATGGACCCGTACGCGGTACACTTCCTGCGCCTGCATTTTCTCAAGTGCCGCTTTAATTAAATCTTCTAATACACTGGGATTCAATGAGATTTCCCGATGCAGCACGCGCCGCGCAATGGCCAGGGTAAGATGTACGGTATCGGCCTCGGCTCGATGAATGGTCTCCGACCGCGTGGCGGCGATTTCGGAAATGGTGGCGGCCAGTTTCTCCAGCGTGTCCTGGACGCGGGATTCCAGTTCTTTCCGGGCGGCCGCTTCACCGGCACGCACTCCGTTCTCATACGCCTCACGGGCCTGCAGTTCGGCGGCCTGCTGCAATTCCGCCATCCTGAGGCGAAGCTGAGCCGCTTCGCTCATTGCCTCTCCCAGGGCTTTGCGCGGCGAACCGGATTTGTTTCCCAACTCCCGGCGCCAGGCGACCGGTTGGGCGCCGGCCGCATCTTCCTTCAACACCCTAGACAACATATTCATCCGAACCGCCCTTTTTGCCGGCGATGGTTCCCTGCTGTTGCAGTTGCCGCACAATCGCCACCAGGGCCGACTGCGCGGCTTGAACGTCGCGGATGCGGATTGGCCCCAGGGCGTCCATGTCTTCCGTCAGCATCTCGGCGGCGCGTTGCGACATACACTGCGTGAAGTGCTCGCGGATCGCCCCCGTGGTCCCTTTGAGCGCCGTGGTGAGCAGACGGCGATCCACCTTTGCTAACAGCGCCTTCATGCTTTCCTTATCGAGCCCCGCGATGTCCTCGAAGACAAACATGACGTCGCGGACACTGGTGGCCAACGTCTGATTTTCCTCTTCGACGCCCATCAGGATGGTTTCCGCAACCGCCGGATCGATCTGGTTCAACAGGCCCGCCAGGGAGCGGATCCCGTCGGAGCGGCTCACCTGCCGCACGGCCTTGAGTTTCGACCCGATGGCCTCCGTAATTCTGCGGAACACCTCGGGCGATATATGCTCAAGGGTAGCCATGCGCATGGCCACCTGTGGCTGTACATCTGGCGGCAGGGCCGACATCAGCGCGCCGGCCTGGGTGGTCGGAAGATTGGTCAGCACCAGCGCGATGGTCTGCGGATTCTCCGCCGACAGGAACGAGGCAAGCTGGCTCGGATTGGTGTTCTGCAGCATGCGCAAGTCGGAGCCTTCCGGTTCCGGAGGCGGAGGCTGGGCGTCCAGGTATCTCTGCGCCGAATCCGGTCCCAATGCCTGCACGATCAGCTTGCGGGCGAAATTGGAACCTCCCTTGGCAAAAAAGCGGCTGGTTCCGGTGAGACTTTCGAACTCGCGGAAGACGCCAACCATGTGATCGGGGGCCACGGAATCCACCGCCGTGATTTCGTCGGTGATGCGGCGGATTTCATCGGGTTCGAGCTGGCGCAGCAGCTCCGCGGAAACCTCGTCGCCGACACCCATCAGGAACATGGCGGCTTTCCGCGTGCCGGAAACCGGCAGATTGGCTCGATGCATGGCTTGGTTCATAGGTTTCTTGGGTGAGGCAAAGTGTATTGCCCGGGAGTCATCACGTCTTGCTCTCCTGCAACCACATCCGTAAAACGTTGGCGGTCACCAGCGGATCCCGCTTGGCCAATTGGCGTACGCGGTCGGCCAGCTCGCCGGTGTCGTCCATCATCATGGCTTCGGCCTGGGCCACGGCCGCTGCCAGTTGTGCGCCTCCGCCCGAAGCCTCGGCAAGTTGCTGCGGTTGTGCGCCGCTGCCTGCCAACTCGGGCCTGGATACAACCATCGCTCTCTTCTTCGACTTGCTCCTCATGCGGAGCAGGCCGATCGCGAGGGCCAGCAACACGGCGGCGCCGATTCCCACGGGGGCCCAATAGGCGCGGTACTTGTTCAGGAGTTCCACCGCTGGCGGTTCCTTAACCGGCTTGGCCGGCGCACCCGGGACGTTGATCCTGGGCGGCTCGGAGTGCAGGCTCTGTTCAAACGGCAGCGTCTCGACGATCAACTGGTCGCCGCGTTCGGCGTCGAATCCCGTCACGCCGGCTACCAGGTCCTTGATGGTCTTCAGCGTATCGGCGGAAGGTGGTACCAGGAGGCGCTTCCGATTCGCCCCTTCGCCTTCCCATTGCACCCCCTGGTCCACCAGCACCGCCAGCGACATACGCTTGACGATCCCCTGCGGAATGCGCGTGTGGCGCACCGTGCGGCTGGTCTGATAGGTAATGTTCTCGGTACGGCGGGAGGTCTGTCCCGGGCCCTTGCCCGGAGCGTTTCCGGAAGCTGGAAGATTGGAGGCGGTTCCGGGGATTCCCGAAGACGCGGAGTGCTCCATGACGTCCTCGCTCTTCTGCGAGCTGAGCATGACGGATTTGGACGGATCGAGCGTTTCTTCCTGCTGTTCGCCGCTGGTCAGGTCATAGTCCACCGACGCCCCGGCGCGGAAGCCATCGGCCCCCAGCAGCGGCTCCAGCGTCTGGCCGATTTTCACGACCAGCGCTTTTTCGATCTGCTGGCGCACTTCCAGCGTTTCGCTGGTCATCTCGCTGCCGTCCGCCGCCGCCGTCTTCTTGGGCCGGCTCAAGAGCGTGCCGTCCATATCCACCACGGAAACCGCCTCGGGGTTGAGCCCTTCCACGGCGCTGGCCACCAGGTTGGTCACCGCCAGCACGTTGCGCGAGGCCATCTGTGCGCCGGGTTTCAACTTCACCATCACGCTGGCTTTGGCCGCCTCCTGCTGGTCCAGAAAGACCGATTCCTTGGGAAGCGTCAGATGAACCCGCGCCGTTTCCACTTCGGCCAGGCTCATTACCGACCGTTCCAGTTCGCCTTCCAGCGCGCGCTTATAGTTAATGTGTTCCACGAACTCGGTAGCGCCAAAGTTGCTCTTGTCAAAGAGTTCGAAACCGATGCGTCCCGTTTTGGGCAGGCCGGCCTGGGCCAGCGCGAGGCGCGATTCCGCCAGCTTTTGAGACGGCACCAGTACGGCGCTGCCGTTTTCCGAGAGGCGATATTCCACTCCGCTCTCACGCAGCTTCTGTACCACGGTGGCGGCGTCTTCGGGCGCCATCGAACTATAGAGCGGGCGGAAATCCCCTTCGTGCTTCCAATGCGTGAACGCGAGGATTCCGCCGCCGGCCGCGAGCGCCAGCGCCACAACGGAAATCCGCTGTGCCAGCGACAGTCCGGAGATGAGCTTGGTCAGTTGATCCATGGGGAATGTTCAGTTCGCTAGAGCTGCATCTTCATGACTTCCTGGTACGCATCCACCACTTTGTTGCGGACCTGCATCCCCAGTTCAAACGCCAGTGAGGCCTTCTGTGTCGCCAGGATGGTGGTGTGCAAGTCTTCGTTCTGTCCGGTCAGGAAGTTCTGCACGGACTCCGACGCGTTATTGTTCATGCCTTCCAATGTATTGATGGTGTTCGATAGGATGGACCCGAATTCGCCAGGTTCTCCGGCAGCGCCGGGGGCCGCGATGGTCTGCGGGATGGGGATGGGGGCGATAGCGGAAATTGGGGAGGCCGACATTGGGATTCTCCTAACGCAAGAGGTCGATGGATTTCTGAATCATGTCTTTCACCGCCGACATGGCGGACACATTCGCCTGGTAGCTGCGATTGGCGCCCACCAGATCGACCATGTCTTCGGCCGGGTTCAGCTTCGGCATGGAGACATAACCGTCGGCGTCCGCATCGGGATGGCCGGGCAGGTAGCGCTTCTCGGGCGCGCTCTGGTCCACCGAGATCCCCGTGACCGCGACGCCGGTCATCGGCTGTCCACCGCCCATTTGGGCGTTCAGTTCCGATCCGAAAGCCGAACCGACCTCCTGGGTGGAAAAGATGGCGTCCTGGCGTTGGTACGGTCCGCCATTCTGGGTGCGGGTGGTTTCCGAGTTCGCGATATTCTGCACCAGCAGCGCGGCGCGCGTCCGCTGTGCCGCCATGCCGGTTGCGCTCACAGTCAGTGCGGAAAACAGGCTCATCAGCCTTTTCCTCCTTCAATCGCCATTTTCACCTGGCTGATGGAACTCTTCATCAAAGACGACGCCACCGAAAACCGCAGCGCGTTCTCCGCCAGCAGCCGCGCCTCGCGATCCAGGTCCACGTTGTTTCCGTCATTCTTGACGGCCAGGCCCGAGACTTCCACCGGCTGCGGCGATCCTCCATCCATGGCGGTTTGAAAGCTGGACTGGAAATCCAGATCCACGGTCTTGTAGCCCGGCGTGTCGGCATTGGCTATGTTGGAGGCCACCAACTTCTGCCGCAGGCTGACCGTGTTCATGTATTGCTCAAGGCTATTGGTGAGAGAGTCGATCACGGCACAGAGGCGATTGCAACTGGGGCGCCAGACGCGAGCGGCTCAGGGTTGCATTGTACGCCGCCAGGGCCGCTTCCTCACGGCCGCGGTTCCGTGTCGGAAATATGACGTGTCAGGGATTTGACGCTACATTACGCGTCGATGCGGACCGTGGGAGGCCGGGGAAGAGATCGGGACAGGTACCGGTTCAGAAACGGGATGCCGCGGAGCTCTCCGGCGGTCCGCGCCCTGCCCGTCAGAGTGATCAGGCGGGACCATTCGAGCACGCTCAGAACGTGTTGCGCGATCCGCGCGATCGAGGCGTCGCCAGGCTTCAGCTTCGCGATTTCGCGGCGCGCCGCATCGCCGAACTCAAGCGCCAGATGCTCCACGGCGCCGTATCGCTGTTGCACACAGGCTTGCCGGAGTTCGCTTTCGAGCTGGACCAACGGTTCCGGTATCATAGGCCGCTCGACGAGGCGCCGTTGCTGGTGCTGCTGCCGTATTCCGCCTGGAACAACTCGGTGAAGTAGGTATTTTGCGACTGCAGGCTCGCGATGGCGGCGTCGGCGGCCGAAAGCTGGCTCATCAGGTTGGTCTGAAGGTCGGTGACGCGCGTGGTATCGTCGGCCAGTTCGCTGTTTTCGCTGGTGATCTCGTCCTGGATGGACGTGCCGCTGGTTGCCAAGGAACCCGTAGTCGGGTCGGTCGCCGAGTTCAGGCCATTGTTAGCGGCCTCCAGGAAGCCGCCTGTCGTGGTATTCCCCAGGAAATTCTGGATGTCGGTGGCATTGAGGCTGCCGAACGTAGTGGCGTCGAACGACATGTTCCCCGTGTCGTCCACCTCCAGTCCCAGACTCGTCAGAGTCGGGACGCCCGCCGGTCCGCCGCCATACTCCGCCAGGTTGTTGAGCATGCTCTGCAGGTCGAAGATAATGCTCTGTCCGGCAAGCGGTCCGGCATCTTGCCCGCGCTGCGCGTTCAACGCGGTAACCGCGCTGTTATAGGCGGTGGCCAGGCTCGAAAGCGCGCTGGAAAGACCGCTGTCGTTGTTGGCAACCGTGATAGTGACTGGAGTGTTGGGATCCTGCGCCAACAGACTGACCGTCAATCCGGGGGCCAGCGTGATCGTCTGGGTGTCGCTTGAGACCTCGCTCGACCCGTTCACGCTGTACTCGACGGGCGACCCCGGGGCCATCTGCGTCATCAGATTGGCGTTGTTGCTGTCGTCCAACGCGATGGTGTTCTGGCCCATGGCGGTGCTGGTGAGGGCCAGGCGGTAGTCGGCGGACGATCCACCGACGTTGACGATGGTCGCCTGGACTCCGGCGTTGGCGGTATTGATGGCGTTGGCGAGGTCTTCGAGCGACGATCCGCTGGGTGTGATGGTGGTATTCGTGCTATTGACGCTAAGAGTAAAGGTCGACGAGGCGCTGATGTTGCCGGTGGTCGGATCGGTGACCGCGGGCGACCCGGCCGCGCTCATCGCCGAGGCCGCCGAACCGATATCGTCCACCGTGATGGTATAGGTTCCCGGCAGGGCGCTTGCAGACGCGGTGGCGCTCACCAACGAGCTGTCCGAAACGGTGGCTCCGATGTTTCCTTGCGCCGCGGAAGCCACGCTTTGCACGGCTTCCTGCAACTGAGAGAAGGTGCTCGACATGGTCGCCAGCGCCTGTTCCTGGCTGGTGAGCTGGTTGATGGAAGCCTGCACCTCTTCCCCGGGCAACGACGCAATCTGGACCGCGCGTGTCAGTACCTGTTGGAACGAAGACGAATACGTACTGGAACCGCTGAACGTCGAGATCGGAATCAGGCTGTTAGTCGACGAAGACGACATAGATCAACACCGGCCTCCCCATGCCATACCCCGGATCCCTTGCAAAAAATGGGCCGAACCAGGTTAGGCTCGGCCCATGCTATACAAAGTTAGCGCCGCGGGTTTATTGCAGCAGCTTTAGCAAAGCCTGTGGCGCCGAATTGGCCTGGGCCATGGCGGCGACCGAAGCCTGTTCCAGAACCTGGGCCTGGGTGAGATTGGCCGCTTCCGTCGCCACATCGGCGTCGCGGATCTGGGACTCGGCGGAGGAGAAGTTGGTAACCTGCGAGTTGGCCAGGTCGATGGCGTATCCCAGAGTGTTTTCGCCGGCGCCGACGCGGCCTTGAATCAGTCCGAGGGTCTGCACGGCGTTGGTGACGGCGGTGACCGCTGCCAGGGAGTTGGCCGTGGACGAACCGGTCACGACGGGAGCGGTGGCCGTATCGGTGAAGGCTCCGGCGCCGCCGGTCGCCGCGAAGACGCCGGCGTTTTCGCTGTCGCCCTTGGCTACCGTAAAGCTCGAAGTTCCCTCGAATTGGATGTCTCCTCCGGGGCCTTGGACGGCGTTAATTCCCAGCGCGGCCAATTGCGTGTTCAGGGTCTGCAGCGCCTGGGCTGCGGTCCCGGCATTCGCGTTCGTCAGGGTGACGTTGACGGCGTTGCCGCCGGACGTGAAGGTCAGGGCTTCCTGGTTGCCGCCGGTGACGCCCGTGAAGGGAACAACCGGCGCGTTAGTGGCCGCCTGGTTGACCATGTACATGGACGTGTTTTCAGCGATGTCCGTATGCGCCACCAGGCCGGTGCTGGCGTTGGTCGCGGTGTTGGCCGACGCGGTGAACGCCACATTGCCGCTGAGTTGCAGTTCGCCGGTGGTGTTGTTCACCGAAGCGCTGATGCCATAGCTGCTCAGGGAGTTGTTCAGTTGCTGCACCGCGTCCGCGACCGTGATGCCGGCGGCGCTGGTGCTGCTGATCGTGGCGGTGGCGGTAGTGCCGCCGGCCAGGTTGACCGTGATGGTCTGGGTGCTGCCGTTCGCGCCGGCGGCCAGAATCGTGCCCCCGGGCTGGTTATTCAGGTTGATCGAGCCGAAAGCGACACCGGTGCCCAATAGGTTGGTGTTGGACAATCCCAGTGACTCGGCGCTCACCTGGTTGCTGGTGCCGCTCAGATCGACCACCACCTGGGAGTTGCCCTGGCTGTTTCCGCCGCCGATGTACACGTTGAGAACCGTGTTCAGATTGCCGCCTTGCGTCAAACCGATGTTGGACGCCTGGCGGTCGACTTCCGTCAACAGCGACTGGTATTCATTGTTCAACGTGGTGCGGTCGCCGTTGAAGGTGGATGTGGCCGATTCGGTGGCCAGGGTCTGCAACCGGTCCAGAATCGTGCTGATGTTGTTGAGACCGCCATCGGCGATCTGCAGTTGGCTGACACCTTCGTTCGCGTTCAGCACGCCCTGGGTCAATTCCGCGATGTTAGACCGGTATCCGTTGGCCACGGCAAGTCCGGCGGCGTCATCTCCCGACGAGTTGATGCGGTAGCCGGAAGTCAGCGCCTCGATGGTGCTCGTCATGAAGTTCTGGTTCGTCTGCAAGTTGTCCTGCGCAACCATCGACGCATAATTCGTCACTAATGAGATCATAGTTTAACGTCCTGTTTGCGATACATCTCCAGACGTTGTTGTCCGGGGCCGGGTTCTCCGCTTTGCGGATGCCCGAGGTATCTGCCTTTCACAGACTCATATCGGGCCTGTCCCCTGCTCGTTCTAATGTTTTTTTGGAATTGAACTCGTTGTAACCTAGGTTGTTATCGAAAGGGAATATAGGAGCTTTTGATCGGAATTCGCACATCGCTCCCGCATTCGGAGCCGCGACCCTGCATTCGGAGCCGCGACCGTAAGGGAACGGTCAGACAACTGCCTATGCGGTTTAAATTAAAGGGTTTACGACGGTTTTTGCGATTGAGCCAGAGGCGCTGAACGCGGCCTCAGAAGTCGAAATCTTGGCAGCTCTTGGCCTTAAGGGACTCATTGCAATAGGCAGTCAACTCATTAACTTTAAAGGCTTCAAATGAGACTTCCAAAGCGACCACCACTCATCGCCCCCCCACGAAAAGTGCCGCGGACCCGTTCTCGTCCTCGGTTTCAGTCCTCGATCCTCACGAAGGCAACAGAGGCAACGGATCACCTCATCCTCAGAGGCGCCACCGGCCGAATCCATCACAGCAACGACCTGCCGGGGGCGGGGATAGATCTTTTCGTCGTCAGGTCCAACCATTCCGTAACTCGCAAGAGCCTCCCGCAAGCATGGGTGTTCTTTACACCCTGTTATTGCCGATTGGCTGAAAACTCACCTCCAGTGATCGCCCGCTGGAACCGACCTTCGCAGTCGTCTTTCCAGTACCGGACGCGAACTAGGATCGCGAAGATCTGGCCGGTGTCTTTCCATGTCGCGGATGTCTGCCGATATCTACTTAACGCCGTCCTCGGGCTGACGATCCTGGGAGTCGAGCAATATCGATCTACACTAAGGAATACGCCGCTTTTCGGTTACCATCCACCAGTAGGCCGGCAGACCGAGGAGTAGGACTACGACAGCGACCCGGAACCCCGGATAATACGATCCCGTGCGTGCGATCAGCATGCCAGTGACGATGGGCGCAACGATGCCTGAAAGGTTACCCGCACAATTGAGGATGCCCATCCACGTGCCTACGGCTCCCTCAGGCGCCACGCTGGCGAGCAAGGCATACAGGTTACCCGTAGCGAGCCCTACCAGGGAAGCCGCGCCGATCATCAGGACCGCGGTGGTATCGTCGGTCATTCGTCCGGCGACCAGCAGCATGACGCTGGTGGAGAATGCCGCCGTGATCACCAGCTTGCGCGCGCGATTCTCGCTCTGGACGAGCGATACCAGGCGATCGGCGATCCAGCCGCCTATCGGCTCGCTGGCGCCGAAGACCAGATAGGGGATCACGGCGTACCCGGCGGCCCGTTGCAGAGTCATGTGGCGCGCTTCCACCAGGTAGTCGGGCAGCCAGGTGACCAGCAGATACCAGTAGTAGCTGAAGGCGATGTGGCCGAGGCACAGCCCCAGAAGATTGCGGTCGAGTAGGGCGAGCGTCTGCGCGAGGCTGGGCGCGCGCGGAGCGGTTGCAGAACCCGCATTGTTGGGATAGATCCACAGCCACGGAAGCAGCCACAACATGCTACCGAATCCCACTGCGAAGAACGCATGGTGCCAGCCGAAGGAACCCACTAGCCAGGCGATCAGAGGCGCACCCAGGGCCAACCCGGCGCGCGTACCGGAATTCATGAGACCGGAAGCCAGTCCACGATTTCCAGCGCTGAATATGAGACTGACGATCTTGACGCCACCCGGCACGTAAATGGATTCGCCGATGCCCAGGAGGACCCGCATGAACAGCAGCACGCCGAGGCTGGCCGCAAAGCCGGTGAAGCCGCAGGCGAGCGACCAGAGCGCGAAGGCGCCGGCGTAGAGCCATCGCAGGTTGTAGCGGTCCGCGGCCCACCCCATGGGTAACTGCATCAGGGCATAAGACCAGAAGAAGGCTGAAAGCAACACTCCTTTGCCGGCGGGCCCGAGGTGCAAACCGACCGCGATGACGGGTAGCGCAACGGAGACGATGGCGCGGTCGAGATAATTGACGAAGCCGGCGGCAAATAGCAGACCGGCGATGGTCCAGGCGCGAGCGGGCGAGACGGTTCGCGGTATGGGCAGAGTTTGATTCTATTACAGGAAGCCGTCGGCAACGGGAACTCCAGGCATCGATGGTGTTTTTGACGACTCGTACCCAGAGAGTCTAAGTCTTCTTGTTTTCCTTCATGATTCTCTTCATGATGACTCTCTTTGGGTGAACCATCATTCACCGGGGGGAGTGATTCATAGTTCGCCCCCTCCAGTGACGGATCGTTCACCCTGCCTCGAACATTCTGTGCCAAAGGAAGTCGATGGAGTTGCTCATCTGGCGTTTTCCGGAGAATTGCCGGCGACGACGAAGGAGGCGCTCAGTTTCCAGTTCGGCAAGGTACTTCTGCACTTGTCTAGTGCCCAACCCGAGTTCGCGCGCCAGACGAGGGACGGATACGAAACAGTTGCCGTCTTGTCCCGCGTATCGAGCCAAGCGGCCGTAGGCGAGCTTGGCGCCGGGAGAAATCGACTTGAAGGCTAATAGGCCATCCGGAACGAAGATTCCGGTGAAGCGCTTATATGGGTTGAATGTCTGGCCGACTTCCGGCCTAATGAGCTGACGCGAGTCCTGTAGGATAGTCACGCTCATTTTCCTGGCGCCCCATAGCAAGTGGATCTCTATTGGATAATGGCCCGTTCTGGGCTTTGGCTCACCTCAACTAAACCCGGAATCAGCAGTGCAAGGGTCCGTTGGAGCCGGTCAACTTCGATTTCTTCGACTTCGCCCAGCGTGGTGTCGCAATTACTCAATTGTCGAGCCCGCTCCCGGGCGGCGACGGCCCGCATCCAGCGAAACCCGGTGGTCGGTTGGCAAGCTACGCCGTCTTCCCCTCCGCTCGGCTGCCCGCCGGCTTCAGAAGAGACAGCCAGCCACCCCGAAATGGGCGTTCTTCGGGCTATCCTGCAAGGGAACGTACTTAATGGCGTCCACGCAGACGTCTGCTTAATTCGCAGAGGCGACGTCGCTTTGGTAGGTGTTGAGCGCGTCCATCACATCCCAGGCGGCGAACACCACCGAAGCGGCCATGCCCGCGTGACGGGCGGCCGTGACTGCCTTTTCCACGTTCTTTCCCTGCTGCTCTGCGTCGTGTTTCAGCTTCCCCATGCCAGCCAGCGCTTCGTCCAGTTGGTTGTTCGATCTGTTAAAGCGCTTGCTGCCGCGAATCTTACTGGCCAATGAAGCGCAGCACTGTTCCACGCGTTGCTCAGCCAATTTGATCTTGGGTTCGATCGCTTTCTCGATCTCCTTTAAGGCGCCTTCGCCCATTTCCCGATTGTGGTCGAGCCGTCTGTTTACCCCCAGATCCAAAGCCGTCTTTTTGAGCTGATACCCAATCGCTCCCACATTGCTGGAGGTTTGACCGGGCGACAAAATCAAACCCGGGGCCAGGCTGACATAATCGTTCGCCAGTTTCAGGGCCGTAACGTCTGCGATTAGCGCCACACTGCAGCCCGTCAGTACGATGCCGCAGGCGTAGCCGGCCAAGGCGATGGCGCAGTGCAGTTTGACGGCAGCCAAGTTCCGCACCGCTATTCGGGCTTCTCCGGCGATCTCATTGTTGATGGAAACCGCGGATTGCAGGGTATTCTCAATGCTTTGTAGTGCCTCCGCTCGCATGGCCATTAAGTGGTTCATATATTGGAACAGTGCCACCGGCCCGCTGGTGAAGGACTTGAGGAGGAACTGGTCAAACATGTGATTGAAGAGCTGGTGCGTGGCGGCCGTGATTTTGCGCCGGTCCTGCGTGACTTCCACGGTTCCAGGGCCCTCCTTCCAGACCAGCAAGCTATATATGCGATTGAGGGTCGCGCTGTCGCGGTTGGGCTTCCATTCGATCTGAGTGTGCTGCTGCATCGCGCACGCCCGCGCTACCGTCGAGATCAGGTACGCGCAGTGGCGCAAATCCAGGCAAAGGACGGGTACCGTTTTTTGAGTCACACCAGTCTCCTGCTAGTAAAGCGTATTCGCCTGGGATTTCCCGCCATCGGCGCCCACGACCGCCTCGGACGGGCTTATTCCTCCACTGCGCGATGAAATCGGGAAGTGAAATCTCCCCCGGGCGGGCCACCCCGCCTGGCTTCAATGAGGCCGCGGGTGATCACCCGCGGAAATGGCGTGGCTACCGGGCGCGTAACTATTTGAATCAGCAATGTTTATACTTGTCCTGCGAGTGCCGATCGGATTCATTTCACCCGCATTGGCCACTGCCCTGGCGCCCAAAGATCTTTAAGGACGGCGCCAATTGTCAATTCGACGGCATTGTGGGACATCGCCTGCAAGAGCTGGCAAAGCGACAGGCACGGTGGACGCGTCGGCGGATGGGAAGGTGGCGGCGGAAGCCGGTGTCAACCTATCGTTTTCGGGCTCTCCGCAGGAATTCGTAGAAGTCCCCAACTAGGCGGGGACTGTACATGGCGCGTTTGGACCCTGGCGGCAATCTCGGTATCGTTCGTGGTTGGCGGAACGCCAGTTCTTTAAGGAACCAGAGCCCTCTAAGGGAACCAGAGCAACCTAAGGAGAAGACCATGAGTATGCAGCAGATTTCGCGCGTAGTGCGGACAGCGCTCATCATTGCAGCTCTGGCGATCGCACCGGCCGTAATGGCGCAGAGCGGTGCCTCGACGCTCGACACGGCGAGGGCCAGAATGTTTCTTGGCGATTGGACTCTGACGGTTGAGGCTGGACGAGGTCCGCAGGATCGCCCGCTCAACATCAAGGACGTCGATGGCAAGGTGGCGGCCGAGCTCGGGGGCGCACGCGGTAACCCCATCACGATTAGCGACATCACGATGCCCGCAGGCGACCTGATCCTCAAGTTCAAACAGATGGGACGTGGCGGCGAGGTCGAGGTCCTGATGGCCTTGACGCTCAAAAACGGTGGCCTGACCGTCAAGCAGACGATTAACGGCATGGACACGACCGGTACTGGTGTCAAGGGCGTCGCGAACGCGCGTGGCGCTCGCGGTGGGCCGCGCTCCGGGCCCGCCGAAGGGGGAACAGCCGGCACGGTCGACAGCGTGTCCCCATCGAGCTTCGCAATCTCGACACTTGCGGATGTGATGGTGACCATCGAAATGACGTCCTCTACGACATACCGAAAGGGGACAAGCTCGACCTCGGCGAGCGCCATTACAAAAGGCGAAAGCGTCCTCGTACTCGGAACGGTCAACCTGGGGGCGGCCAATCTAACGACCATCACGGCCAGCCAAGTCATCGTGCAACCTGTTGGCGAGGGCGGATCTGCGACTCCCGCGGCGGCAAGTGTGGTCCCTTTCCAGCGCGGTGCACCGTCCGCGGGAAAGCATGTCGGCCAGATCCCAGCCAATTACACTCAGGGGGCGGGGACGATCATCGGGGGAACGGAAGCGAACAAGGCGACCGTACCGGCGTTGGCCGCCTACCCGGGGGGCATCGTCGACCGTGTTGTGCAGCTGAGCACCGGCGAATACGAGGTCCACAACATCGGCGTCAACTGGCCGCACCACATCTTCGTCAACCAGACTTCAAGGTCCTCGGCGCCGAGTAACGGAATTTGCGCTTAATATACGATCCGAATCCCAGCACCTGAATCACGCCGCCGTTCTTCTTAAGAGCCGGTGGTTCAAAGGGTACCTTAATAGGCTAGCGAGTCAACTCTATGCCGACGGTACCTTTGCGCGATTGGAAAGCCGCCGGCCCAAGAGCCCTCAGAGCCGGTCCGGTTAAGGCAAATGCCCGCGTCATAAGAGAGGACGGGCACACCTGCTTCAGCAGGGACGTGACGGAACGGTGGCGCCGCTTGCTATTTATCTTTCTTTTTCCCGGCGGGAGCGGCCACTTTGGCCTTGGTGGGTTCGGCCGCCTCGGAGTTCCGTTCGGTGATCTGGCTCAGGATGACGATATCCACGCGACGATTGTGACGGCGGCCTTCCGGCGTATCGTTCGTATCTACCGGGATGGTGTCCGCGTATCCGGCCACGGCCAGGCGATCCGGCGGTACATGGCAGCGTTTCGTCAGGAGGTTGAGCATCGCGATACCCCGCTTGGCGGAGAGATCCCAGTTACTGGGGAAGCGGTCTGTGTGGATCGGCTGGGAGTCCGTATGGCCCTCCAGCCGGACAGGCGTCTTGGTGCCGAGAATGGTCGTCCCGATCTTGTCGACAATCCCATACGTGGCCGGATCGATCGTGTCCTCACCCGAAGGGAAAAAGGTGTTCTGCTTCAGGCTGACCACCAGCCCGCGAGGCTCCAGCGTGACTTCGATCTTTCCGTCCTTGATTTCCTGTTCGAGGGTACTGCTGAGATATTTCATGGAGGGAGCCAGTTCTTCCAGGGACGGCGTCGGCTTGATGGGCACAGGCACGGGCGGCTGCGGTATATTCTTGGGGTTCGACCCGCCGGGACCTTTCATCATGGCGTTGCCTTTGCCCATGTCGTCAACGGTGCCGCCCAGCACTTCGCGCACCGCCGCGGCCACGCCGCCTTTCTCGAGCGCCGACTTCACGGAATCCGAGACGGCCTGCGCCTTGGCTTTATCGGTCTGCGAGGACGCGAACATTACCACGAAGAACGCAAACAGAAGGGTGATGAAGTCGGCATAGGAAACCAGCCAACGTTCATGATTCTCGTGCTCTTCGTGTTTTTTCTTGCGGGCCAACGTCAGCCCTCCGCCGCTACGGGCTCAGCGGAGGTCTTACCCTTTTTGTCGGCGGCCTTCTCTTTGGGTGCTTCTCCGCCTTCCATGAGGTATGCATCCAGTTTGGTCCGGATGAGTTTGGGGTTCAGACCCTCGACGATGGAAAGGACTCCTTCCAGCATCAATTCCCGCAGGCGGATGGCATCCTTCAGACGAGTTTTCAACTTGCCGGCGGCCGGCAGAAAGAAGAGGTTCGCGGATCCTACCCCGTACACCGTGGCCACGAAGGCCGACGCGATGCCGCGGCCGACTTCGTCGATATTGGCCAGGTTCTTCATAACCTGCATCAGTCCCAGAACCGCGCCGATAATCCCGATGGTGGGGGCGTACCCTCCGGCCGCCTCGAACACTTTGGCCTCGGCTTCCCCGGCGTGTTCCATGAGATCGATTTCCAGCTCCATGATGGCCCGGATCTCGCTCATTTCGATGCCGTCCACCGCCAGGTTCAGGGCTTTCCGCAAAAAGGGATCCTGGATGGAACCGGCCTGTTGTTCCAGGGACACAATGCCCTGCTTGCGGGCTTGGGCGGCGAAAGTAATGATGTCGTCGATGGTGCCCGCCACCGGTTGCGCGCGATCCAAAAAGACCGCGCCGAATTTCTTGATAGCCCGCAGGAACACGGAAAGGGGAGTGGTCACCATGACGGCCCCAATCGTGCCGCCCAGCACGATCATCGCCGCGACCACCTGCATCAATTCCAGAGGGCTGCCTTTGTCCAGCACCATGCCCCCCAAAATGCCGCCCAGCGCCAGCACCAACCCGCCGACCGACGCGAGGTCCAGTTTTGCGCCTGGCTTCTTCGGCTTAGAGTCCGCCATTCGATTTCCTTTCTGGCGCGCCGTTCTCCTTGACTAGTGAAGAGGCATCCCCTAACAGGATGGATCGCCGGAAATCGACGATGCTCCGGACTATTTCTTCGGTCGATTCCCGCACCATGATCCTTTGGCCAGTGGTCAGACTGATGACGGTATCCGGAGTCGTTTCGATCTGTTCAATCAGGTCGCTATTCAGGACGATGTGCGAGTGATTGAGACGTGTGACAGTGATCATCCTCGGCTCCTCCCTCAACACATCGGTGATTTCCCGCGGATTTTAGAGAAAGTTGCCGGCAAACTGCCACAGAATTACCGTAGAATCCCCGGCGAGACCGCCGATATGTAATTGGAATGCGCACATCGCTTCACACTCCCGGGTCCCTGGCGACCAGCATGGCAGAGGCGCTGTTGCGCGCCTGGATTATCGGCGATCGAGTTCGGGTCGGCGCGGAATTGGAACGCAGCGAATTCGTCTCGCCGGAGATGGACGAGGGTGAAGAAGGCGAACGGATCCAGCTACTGAAGGCCATCGCGCATCGCATGCAAACCTGTCCCGATCTGTTCGCACCGCGAAGCACGGACCCCGCGCTCGATCTCTGTGTCGACCTGCTGGCACACCTGGCGGGACAGACGAGGGTTCCGGATTAAGAAGGTAACACTGTCTACTGTAAACTGTTTCCTGTCAATTGTATAGCCCGCCTGGCGCCCGTTTGAATCAGTTCGCCCCGGAACTTGACCTTGCCGTTGATCCGGCACTCCACGGGCACGCCGACCGTTTGACCCACCATCAGAATCTGACCGGGTTCCATGGCCAGCAAATCGCTCATGCGCACCGAGGAGCCGGCCAGCACGGCCTCGACATCCACAGCCGCGTGGCGAACCGCGTCCAGAAGGCCGGGGTGCGGTGTGACCGCCGGCGCCAGCAGAGCATCCTCTTCGCGTTGTAAGGCCACCAGCCGTACCAGCAAGGCGGGGACGGCCAGCCGCAAAGCTTCCTCGCCGCCCGAAAACTTGACGGTGCAATTCATCACCAGAAGGGTCTCTTCGGTGGCTTCCGCCGGCCGCTCGGCCCCCTCGCCCATGGGACGCGCGGTGAAGGTCAACCGGCTCGGCTCCCAGGCTCGCTTCAATTCCTGGGTCAGGATCTCGAAGAAGCGATGCATCACATGGAACTCGATCTCGGTGACCGCATCGCGAGGAGGCAGGGGAGAGTCCGCCGGAATCGCCAAAAGCACTCCCAGCGTCCGCGAAACCAGGCCCGCCGAAACGCCCAGGTACGCCTGTCCCCGGCCACCCTCCATATCCAGGATTACGCGGCACACATCCACCTGGTTTTCCGCCAGAAAATCCGCGCACGAGGACTGTGCCGTGGACGTCAACGACGCGCTCACGGTGGCCTCCAGATATTCGCTCAAACCACGCGCCAGACCGCGCAGAAAATCCTCCTGCAGGTCCGTGAAGAAACCGATCAGACCGGCCGGAAGCAGGCCGGGCGGACAGGCATCTATCGCATTCGAGCCCGGAACAGGCACTGGCCTGGGACCGTTTCCAGGGGTTCGCCGGTCTTGGCTCATCGAGTGATCTCCATTGTTCTAACCTGTCTCAACCCAGGTAACTGAATATATTGCGCATCTGCAAAATACCGGCTTCCACGGAGGTTGCCGCCTGCATTTGCACCTGCTCCTGATTGAGCGCCACGGCGGCGGTGGGAATATCGGTGTCTTGTAAGTTACCCAAATCCGTTTGCTGCTGGGTCTGGAACTTCTGCGCCAGTGTGGTGGCGTCCGAGATGCGGTTCTCAGCCTCTCCGTAGAAGGTCATTTGCTGGTTCACGTAGGCATTGGCGGATTGCAACTCCGTAGCCGCTGTCTGGACGCCGGCCTGGTCGTTGTTCTGGAGCGACGTAAGCAGATCGTTAATGGCGGCGAACGTGTTCCCTGTTGCCGGCGTATTGTTGGAGTTTTGCGGATCGAAGATCTGCTGGGCCGTCAGCGCCACGGCAATGGTTGTGCCGCTCGCATCGGTTATGGTTCGCGTGGCGGGAGCTGTCACTAACTGCTGCACCCCTTCCGGCTGTGAGGAGTCCAACTGGTAGGGAGCCTCGGTGTCCTGGTCGCCGCTAAAAATGTAGCGCCCGTCGACTTGGGTCTGGCTGATGCCGACCAGTTCCGCCTGCAGGCCGGAGACCTGTTGCGCCAGCTCGGCGCGCGTCTCCGCGGTGCTGGTGGACGTGGCGCCCTCGACGGCCAACGACTGCGCTTGCTGAATGATGCTCACCGCAGTCTGCAAGGCCGTATCGGCCCCGTTCAGTTCCGCCGTGGCGCTTCCGAGGTTGGTTTGCACCTGTTGATTCTGGGCGATGTTGGCCTGCATCTGGAGAATCTCGGCCACCTCCGCCGGAGCGTCCGACGCCTGCTCCACCTGTTTCCCGGACGTCACCTGTGCCTGTGTCTGGTTGATCGCTTCCTGCGTCCGGTTCAGATCGGCCAGGTATTGCATGGTGGATCCGCTTACGTTGGGAAACATGGCTTTCTCTATTCACCTTCCATCATCATGATGAGCGACTGACTCATCGTGCTCAGTACGTTCAACACCTGCGCCATGGACTGATAGGCGTTCTGAAACTGCATCACATCGACGGCCTGCTGGTTCAGCGATACGCCGGAAACCTGGTTGAGCATGCTGGTCGCCTGGGCCACCACCTGCTGCTGCGTAGTCTGGTTATCGGTGGCGGTGGAATTCGCCTGCCCTATATCGCCTGCAATGGTTCCGTAATACTGTATGAGGCTCTCTCCGCCGATCGTGCCCGCGCCGCTGGTTGCGTCCGACAGCGCCGCAAGCTGTTGGGCGTTGCCGTTGGCGTTGCCGCTCGAATCCACGGGCGCGAGTTGAGCGGCGGCGATCGACGGGTTGAGCGCCAGACTGGCCGCTATGTTGGTGGGCTGCCCGCTGCCATACGTAAATAGCGCCGAACCCTGGGCTGCGCCGGCGTCGGAGGACACCGTGCCCGATTCCAGAATCTGGTTCACCGTGTCCGCCAGCCCCTGCGCCAACTGGTTGAGCGTTCCCTCCTGTTGCGAGTCTCCCAGCACCGAGCTCAGCACGGTGTTGCGGATATCCAGCAGACCACCCAATTGGCCGCTCGTCATCTGGCTGGTAATGTCGTTTCCCTGGGCGTCCAGGATCTGCGCGGTGGGCGGAGAGCCGGCGTTCACCGGCGGCGGAATCGTGCTGACCGAAACATTCGAAGAAATCGCATACGCCTGGTTGCCCATCACCAGCGGAGAGCCACCCGCCAACAGTACCGATACGGCGCCATCGCTCTGCTGGACCGTGGAAAAGTTCACCAATTGCGAAAGACTATCGAGGGCGGCGTGGAGCTGCGCATCGGTGCCCGGATCGGGCGAAGTCTGCTGCACCACCTGCTCATTGTATTGCTGGATCTGCCCCGCAATCGTGTTGATCTGGCTCACCGTAGAGCTGATCTGCGTGTCCATGGACTGGGCCTGTTGGGTGAGCGAACCGGCCAGACTGTTGAACGCCCCGGCCACCGCTGAAGCGCTGTTCAGCACCGTCTGCCGGGCAGTGGCGTCGCTAGGCGTCTCGCTCCAGGCCGAAAAGCTCTGGAACAGGTTCTGCAACGCAGCCGAAACTCCGCTGGTTCCAGTGACATCGAAAAAGCTTTGCAGCGTTCCCGTGGATTGCGCCTGCGCCGTGTAGAGACCCAGTGTCTGGGTCTGCTGTTGCACGGTTTCCTCGGCATACTGGTCCCGCGAACTGATCAGGCCCTGCGCCGCAACTCCGCCGGCCAAACCTGAGGCGCTGTCAAAAGGCTGCGCCGTCAAATTCAATGTCTGGCTGGCATATCCCGGGGTGGATGCGTTGCTGATATTGTTCTGGGTGGTGCTCAGGGCCTGCTGAAAGACGTCGAGGGCGCTCCCGGTGGCGGATAGGGCTGCGAACAGATTGGACGACATGCCGCGTCAGACCTCGAGTCCGCGGCCCGTTTCGGCGGCCGCTTGTTCCGGGACACGGCCGGAGGCATCGTACGCGATGCCAGCGTCTCCCAGGCGCGCCGCCATGCCCCGGCGGAACGCCGAACACGCATCCACCACCCGCGACAAACGCTCCACGTCGCGCCGCAAGGAGGCGGCCAGCGGCCTCAGCCCTTTAGGGTTCCGCGCGGGATTCTGCTCCACCGACCGGGTGGCCCGCTTGAGATCGTCCACGGCTTGCTCCAGCAGTTCCTGCGAACGGGCCAGGCTGGCCAGGTTCGCGCCGTCCAATGTTTCCAAGGCCTTCCGGATACACTCGGCGGCGTGCCCCACGGCCGTCCTGACAGGCGTTTCCTTGTCGGATTTCACAGCGATGGATTTCACGGTTAATCCCCTCCCATGCTGCCGGATTGAATGGCTTGCGAAACCAGCGCGCGGCCGGTCGCCATGGAGTCCGGCTGATACCGGCCGCTGGAATAGAGCGCGCCGAGTTGCTGGACGCGGCTGGCCTGAGCGGTTTCGCTGGCACTGGAGGCGTCCGCGATCCGTCCGGACAGCGAAGAGAGTTCCACCCGGTCCGTGGCGACCCCAATTTTGGATCCGGACCGGTTTCCGGCGCTTCCGATCTGGACTACGTCTTGCGTGCGGCTCGTTTCGGAAGCCGATGTCCCCGCCAGACTGTCATTCTGAATTCGGATACTCATAGATTCTCGTAAGATTCCCTCGCAGCCTGAGCATTTTCAATACCGAAATTCGGATATTACCCTGCCGTTAACTTGGGATAGCGGAATGCCACTAGCCAAATGCCGGGTAGACTCCCGAAGGGGGTACTGAGATAACGGAACTCACATGCCTAAGCAGATACTGTTGTGGGTGGTCACGGACGCGAGCCTGCCCGTGGATTCCGAATGGCGTGAAGCGCTCTCCGATTTCCGTGTGATCTCGGTTCCGAGCCTGGCCGAAGCCCGGCTCACGCTCTCCCGGGAAATCGTGGATTGCGCGCTCCTCACCGGCGTCGTACCGGATATTGACACCAACGATGTCCTGGAACTGCTGCACCAGGCAGATCCCCTGCTCCCCATTGTGGTCTGGCATCCCGAAATGCGGGCCACCGAAGCGGTCCGGATGATTCGTGCCGGCGCCCACCATTGTGTGGGATATCGCGACACCGCCGAAACACTGCGCGACTCCCTCGCGAACGCCGCCGAAGAGAAGCGCCGCCGGGTGCGGGCACGGCAGCGCGCCGCCGCTCCGGAGACCTGGCGCACCCTCCTGGTGGGCGACAGCCTCGCCATGGAGCGCGTGGTGGAAACTATCCGGCTGATCGGCCCCCGCCGTTGCACCGTGCTGATCGCGGGCGAAACCGGAACCGGCAAAGAAATGGTGGCGCGGGCGATCCACCAGGCCAGCCCGCGCGCCAATCAGCCGCTGGTGGCCGTCAACTGCAGCGCTCTTCCCGAGCACCTTCTGGAAGCCGAACTGTTCGGACACGTCAAAGGGGCGTTCACAGGAGCCATTAACGCGCGCATCGGCCGTTTCGAGCAAGCCAACCGCGGCACTCTGTTCCTGGACGAAATCGCGGACATGCCGATCGAATTGCAGGCTAAAATCCTGCGGGTCCTGCAGGACCGCGAGATTCAGCGGCTCGGCAGTTCGGAGACCATCAAGGCGGATGTCCGCGTGATTGCCGCTACCAACGTCAACCTGTTGGAACGCGTCCGCCAGGGCAAATTCCGCGAAGATCTCTACTATCGTCTCAACGTGGTTCCCGTGATCGTTCCGCCCCTGAGGCAGCGCGATAGCGACATTCCCCAATTGGTGGAGCATTTCATCAGGAAGGTCTGCCAGATGGAAGACATCCCGGAAAAGTCGCTGGCGCCCGAAACCCTCGCCCGCCTGCGCGCCTGTCCATGGCCCGGCAATGTCCGTCAACTCGAAAACTCCGTGGAAATGGCAGTGGCCATGAGCGGGGATCGCGCGGTTCTGTATGCCGGCGATTTCGGTTTGCCCAATGCCGCTTCCAGCAGGGCGGTTGCTCTCGGACAGCCGGCCGCCCCGGAAGGCGATGCCGGGTACATGGATTTCGAATCCGCCGTCAGCCAGTTCGAACGCAGTATGTTGGAACGGGCGCTGGTGAAGACTTCCGGCAACAAGACCGCCGCCGCCGAACTGCTCGGTCTGAAGCGGACAACTTTGATCATGAAGTTGAGAAGTTTTCAGGGCAGCGCGATGGTAAGCTAGCGACCTAAGACCGCTCCCGTAAGGGAGCGTTTGGCGCTAGTTTCCGGGGTTCAACATGTGGTGGATCTTCAGTACCAACTGGACTTCGTTCGCGGGTGTGCGCAATGCGGCCGCAATGCTCGGCACCGTCTCGCCCCTTCGGTACATCCGTAAAACCTGCGCGCGCTTGGTCAGATTAATGCCGTGCGCCGTGGCCGCGCCTACCGGGCATTCCTCCAACTGACGCACGTTTTCGCGAAGTCCCTGCACTTCCAGAGAGAGCTGGGAGACGCCGCTGGCCGCTGCATTCACCCTCTCCTGGGCCTCATAACGAAGGCGCTTCACGTCATAACGGTTCTTGAGGAAAAGCGTTACGATTACAGCATAGGCGATCAACAGCGGGGCATAGTGTGTCAACTGTAGCTGCATGAAAAGGTTACTCCTCGGTTGGGATCGGCAGGCGCTCGCGGCGGCTGACGATTTCCGATACCCGGACGCCATAATTGCCCTGCACCATGACCGCTTCTCCACGGGCGACGACGCGTCCGTTAACCAGCACATCCACAGGCTGGTCCACTCCCCGGTCGAACTCAATGACCGACCCGGTACCGAGCGCCATTACGTCCCCCAATAACATCTGAGTGCGGCCGAAGCGCAGCGTGACAGGCAGCTCGATATCCAACAGTACGTCCAGTTTCGCGTCCACCGGGCTCATACTTTCCTTTTCGGCTGAGATAGCCAAACTCTCTCAAGATGACTGCGCAATCGCAAAATCGCCTGGGCGCGGAGCTGCGCAATGCGCGAGAGATGCATGCCTACCACTTCGGCGATCTCCCTCAGGTTCAGCTCTTCGTAGTAGTACAGGCTGAGCACCGTCCGCTCCATCTTCGGCATGCGTTCGATGGTCAGGCTCAAGATCCGTTCCAGTTCGCCGCGCTCCACCAGGTGGGACGGCAGATCGTCGGGATCGCCGGAGATAAAGCTCAGTAAATCGGCGCCGGGATGGTCGCCCGGGGCGAACTCCAGACGTTCCAACTCGATCGATTGCACCTCGGCCAGCCACTTCTGATACTCCGCCAATTCGATGTTCAGGTCTGTGGCGATTTCTTCCTCGGTCGCTTCGCGTCCAACGCGCTGTCTGACGCGGTGAATGGCCGCTTCGATCATTCTCGACTTTTTCCGCGTCTCGCGGGGAGCCCAATCCATCTCGCGCAGCCCGTCCAGAATCGCGCCCCGGATCTTGCGCTCCGCATACGTGTTCAGTTGGACGTTCAGCGACGGATCGAAATTATCGATAGCCGCCAGCAAACCGACCACACCGCTCGAAATCAGGTCGTCCAGGCTGACATAGTCGGGCAGCCGGTCATGGATGCGTTTCGCAATCAGACGCACTTGGGGGAGATGCTGCAGCACCAGGGCTTCGCGCCGGAGCGCGGCATCGTCGTCGACCGCGGAACTATATCCGTATGTGCCGGTGGCCATGAGTTCGTATCAGGCGACTGCCTGCATCGCTTTGGGCAATTGCCGTACCAATGAATCCGCGATGCGCCGTGTGTTGGCCGCCTCCAGATCCTCGGGGATGGATTGTCCCGTGGTGAAGAAGGAAAGCGGCAAATCGCGGCGCGCCGCTTCCGAAAGCATGGTTCCGTATGAGGTTGCCTCGTCCAGGCGGGTGAACAGCAGCTTCGAGGGGCGGAACGCGCCATACAGATCGGCCGCCTGGCGCAGGGCTTCCGGGCGCATGGAAGCCGTCAAAACCAGGTGGGTGTCAATCTCTTGACGCCGCGACAGCATAGCCGCCAGGTCGCAACCCAGTTCGCGGAACAGGCTGGCGCTGTAGCCCGGAGTATCGATCAGGAGCAGCGTATTGGCCGGCGCATAGTCGATGGCCTGCGACAGTTCGGACGGGCTGTTCACGGCCTGAAAAGGAACGCCCAGAATGGATGCGTAGATCTCCAATTGCGCCGCCCCGCCGATCCGGTGGGTATCGATGGAGACCAGCCGCACGGCTTTGCCGGCTGCCAACCCGTGCGATATGGCGAGCTTGATCAGGGTAGTGGTCTTCCCCGCCCCGGGCGGCCCTACCAGCGCCGTGACCGCGCCGATTTCCGGCAACACGGGGCAACGGGCCGCTACTTCTTCCCGCGTCTCCTGCGCCAGGCTGGCGTCGTCCCAATCCAAAGCCGTGCGCGGGCGTGAAATGTCCGCGACCGTGCGCTGGTACATGCGGTAGCCCACGGATTCCGCGATGTCGCGCGCCAGCGCCACTTCCACTCCGGCTTCCTGGAGTTCTTCGGCTACGCGCAGCAGGCAGCGGTGCGGAGCCGGCCCGGCTACCGGATCGCCGGCATCGTCACTATCGTCACTATCGTCGAGGCCCAGCAAGTCGCGAATGTCTTCCACGCTGCGGCGCACTCCCGCGATGGTGTTGGGCGCGGGCGGCGTGGTCGCCGTCCGGATGCCGCGGGCGGTCTCCTGGGCGCACACGTCGGCGTATTCCCCGAACACCACCTCGTAGTCTCCCAGGTGGCGCGCCTCCGGAGGCGCCGCCTTCGTATTCAACAGCAGCGCGTCGGATCCCATCTCGCACTGCGCCTGCTCCATGGCTTCCTGAACCGACGCCGCGAAGAACGATTTCACGTAGAACCGAGGACTCATCTCTGCATTTGTCATGGCTATTGAATCACTCCCAGCGACACGATCTTGGCTTCCATCGGAACCTCGTTATGCGAAACAAAAAACAGGTTGCGAACCGTCGGCTCCACCATCTGTCTCAGGAAATACCGCGATCCCGAACTGACGATGGCCGCCACCGGAGTCTCCGGATTTCCTACTCTCTGGCTGACCCGCTGCAACAGATCCCGGATGACTTGCGGGGCGAGTGTCGCGTGGCTGTTCTGCTCCCCATGTTGCACGCTGGATTCCACCATCTGTTCCAGTCCGGGCTCGATCAGGTATGCCGGCAGGTCGCCCGCGGCATTCAGGAAGGGCTTCACCACGATGCGCCGCAGCGCCTGGCGCACATATTCGGTGAGCAGGACGGGGTTGCGCGTGGTCACGGCGCCCTCGCTCAAGGCCTCCAGAATGGTTACCGAATCGCGAACCGAAACCCGTTCCCGCAGCAGGTTCTGCAGAACGCGCTGCACCGTGGAAAGCGGGAGAAGCTTGGGAACCAGGTCTTCCACCACCTTGGGATGATCCTGGGCCACGCGATCCAGGTATTTCTTGGCGTCCTGCCGTGAAAACAGCTCGGGAGCGTAACGGCGCACCAGCTCCGAGAGGTGCGTTCCCAGAATGCTGACCGAATCCACCACCGTGTAGCCGCCGCGGCGCGCCGCTTCGGCCTGTTCGGTGGGAACCCACCAGCCGGTCATCCCGAAGGCCGGTTCCTTGGTCTGCCGTCCGCCTTTGGGTGGCTCCGCCTTGCCCACCGGGATGGCCAGCTCGCAGCCCGCCGGAAGTTCGTAGCGCGCAATCTCCGCGCCTTTGAGCGAAATCACGTATTCGTGGGCTTTCAGCGATACGTTGTCCACCACGCGAACCGGCCCCAGCAGGAAGCCCAGGTCGCTCGCCAACTGCCGCCGTATGGTGGCGATGCGCTTGATGAGCGGCGATTCCTGCCCGCCCGCCACAAACTTGACCAGGCCCAGTCCCATTTCCAGGGACAGCGGTTCCACGTGCAGCAGCGATTCCAGGGTGTCCTTGGCGGCCGCCACCGGCTTGGCGGATTCCTGCGCCTTGGCCGCCGCCGTGGTCTTGTTCTTCATCCGCCACGCGATGGCGCCGATGCCGGAGCCCATCACCACGAACGGGATGGTCGGCAGCCCTGGAAACAGCCCCAACACCACCAGGACGCCGCCCGCCAGAAACAGCGGTTGCGGGCTGCCGAACAACTGCTTGGCAAAGTCCGTACCCAGCCGCTCTTCCGAACTGGCCCGCGTGACGATCAAGCCGCCCGAGATGGAAATCATCAGCGCCGGGATCACCGTTACCAGGCCGTCCCCGATGGTCAGCACCGTGTAGGTTTCGATGGCTTTCCGCAGCTCCATCCCGTGCTGCAGGACGCCGATCAGAAATCCCGCGATGATGTTGATTCCGGTAATCAGCATGGCCGCGACGGCATCCCGCTGGGTAAATCGCGACGCGCCGTCCATGGCCCCGTAGAATTCGGCTTCTTTCGCCAGGTTCTTGCGACGCGCGCGGGCTTCATTTTCGTCGATCAATCCGCTGCTGAGGTCCGAATCGATGGACATCTGTTTGCCGGGGAGGGCGTCCAACGTGAAGCGGGCCGTTACTTCCGAGATGCGTACCGCGCCATGGTTGATCACGACGTACTGAATCGCGATGAGCACCAGAAAGATCACCGTGCCGATGATGTAGTTGCCCCCCACCACGAAGTTGCCGAAGGCCTGAATGACATCCCCGGCCGCGCTGGTCCCCGAATTTCCGTTCATCAGAATCAGGCGCGTCGCGGAAATGCCCAACGCCAGCCGGAACAGTGTCAACAAAAGGAGCGTGGTGGGAAAAACGCTGAAATCCACCGGTTTGCGGATGTACATCGCCACCATCAGGACCACGACCGACATCATGACGTCGGTGACGATCAACCCGTCGAGCACGAACGAGGGCAGCGGTGTGATGAGCGCGATGACCACCGCCAGGACGGCGATCGGCACTCCGAGTTCCTTCCAATTGACTTTGGATAACCAGGCGAGGTTCCCTATCGATGGTCGTGCGATGGCTTTCGTCGGTGTCATGGTCCTGAGCCCGATCCTAGTGCAGGCCGGGGGCCAATTCGGCTCCGGCGGACTGAAGGGCAATAGCAGCGAATGCGCCGGACTGGCCGCGGCGCCTTCACCTGCTTTCGGATTTCCGAACTTCCCCAAGAGGATGCCGCGGCGTTCGGAAAGCCGGTTCGGACAGCACCGAGCGGCGGGCTCCATCGCGGCAGCTCCTGGAAGCGCGGATCCAGGGAGTGAATCCTCATGAGCTACTCGGCTATCAGGATTAGGCCACGTCGCGGAAGTGTTCTCGCCGGCAGTACGCAAGCGGGGCCAATTCGGCTCCGAGCGGCCCTGTTGGCGGAAACCATCGCCGGCGATATCGTGAACCGGATCGTTGAGATGCGTAAGGTTCGCACCGCCGCATTGGAGGAGTTCAAAGCCAAAGCAAATAGCCCGAAAAGCCTCCAATACGCCGCTGACATGGCAGGCCTCTTTAGTCGGGTTCTTGCCTACGCTCAGGTTTGGGGTGGGCGCCTGGCTCGCGAAATGATTTCTTCGACAACAGCAGTTTTTGCGTCGGCGTAGTTCTGCATGTACTTCCACTGCTGCCGCGCCAGCGCCCGTTTCGTTAGCGCATACAGCTCACGATCGGCTTCATTGGTGCGCAGCCAATCGCGAAACTGCAGCATTCGGTCCACCTCGGGGCATCCCCTGGAGAAAACGTGTACATGTACATCCTCGGCTAGGCTCCCGAACATGCGGTGTTCGTGCCAGTCAGGCTCTCGAATTCGAAGTTTGTAGGCCGCGGCTTCCAGTGCGGGCGCATACCGATCCTCTTGGGTGGAATCGACAACCACGAGCACGATATCGATAATCGGTTTCGCGGCAAGCCCCGGCACTGAAGTTGACCCGACGTGCTCCACCTGCAACGCACTCCCTCCGAGGGCGCCTCGAATGTGGCTCGCTTCAAACTCGAATCTGTCGGGCCATTTCGGATTGTAATCGAAAATCTCGATCGGCCCCGAGCGCGGCCGCAAATCGCCGACGGTATGCTTGCGCGGATAATCGTCGCTGGATTCCATTGCATTGATTTTCGCGCATCCACGAAACAGTTTCGATCGCCTGCGCGCGTGGCCAAAAACGTTGTCGGACGTATTGTTTGCGTTGACAACTGACAAGCGTTACTTTACAGTGTAGCAGCGGAATACGCCCCGACCTGTTGGAGACGGTTGAACGGATACTCTCGGTTCTCGACATTCCCCGTTATCGCCTTCACCCGCTCAAAGGCGACCTGAAGGGATTATGGTCCGTGACCGTGCGGGCCAACTGGCGCATCAGTTTCCGTTTTGAAGGAACGGACACCTTTGACTTGAACTGATCGACTACCACTAGGAAAAGGAGACGACACCATGCCTATGAAAAACCCCGCCCACCCCGGTCGCATGGTGCGGCACGATTGCCTTGAGCCGTTGGGCCTGTCCGTGACCGCGGGCGCAAAGGTTCTCGGCGTCACCCGGCAGGCGCTGAACAACATCGTCAACGGGAAGTCCGGCATCAGCCCGGAAATGGCGATCCGGCTAACAAAGGCCTTCGGCAGCACGGAGGAAACGTGGTTGCGGATGCAGCTTGCCTACGATCTTGCAAAGGCCCGCAAGAGCGAAAGCAAAATCAAGGTGCGCCGCCAGCTCGTCCCGCAAGAATTGCAGATGTGACCCCAAATGGGTAAATGGTGCTCATGGATCCCCGCGTTCCCAAAGCGCGACCCCGGCCACATTCACAAACGGGCTATGAGTTGGCGCCAGACCGAAGCCGGCCTATATCGCCTCGGCGGACTCCTATAGGATCTCTCCGCTTACGTCCGTTTTCATCCCCGTATGCGGCGAAGGGGCAGCGCTGCCAATTGAAAGGTGAACTAACCCAAATGAACATCCCGCGCCTTGTCGAACATCCATCGCTGTGAGCGCGGGGGGTGTGTCCGATCACCGGAATTGTCTCACAAAACAATGGCTCCTTTCTGACACGACACGATTAGATATTTCAGCGCCTCCGGCGCCAGTTCCATCGCCTCGGCTTTGGGCTGCCTCGCCTGGTAGTGCCTGAAATAGTGCGTTGAGTCCTGGGTCTATCACTCGCCTCGGAAGATGAGCCTGCTGATCAGTAGAGCCAATCCGAATCCGAGGCACAATCCTGAGGCGAGGAGTCCCATAACATCAGATCCGTGCAGGGTTGCGACGCGCGGGTTGCCCATGGCATTGATGAGCGGGGGCGCCCCGGACAGCAACGCGAACAAACCGACAACAATTCTCGCCTTGCGCCTTCGTGCGGCCTTCTGGCCCAGCGTCAACCCAGCGTCGTTCGGCATCCCGCCAGCATATCAGAGCCACTGTCTCACAAGGGGTCCTTTTCGCTTCGCTCAGTAGTCGAGCTCGACCATATCCGCGGCGGCCGGGTGACCTCGGTTGAACGGAACTGAGATACAAGCGAGAATCCCCGCGTTCCCAAAGCGCGTCCCGGCCACATTCACAAACGGGCTATGAGTTAGCGCCAGACCGAAGCCGGCCTATATCGCCTCGGCGTCGCGGCCCCTTCCCTTCACGAAAAAGCCAGCACTTCTTCACGCAAATCCTGACGACTCCATACCCGTAAGCATGGAGCTATTTTTTCCGATTGGCCGGTAAGCGATGAAGCGAGCTGTTCATTGGCGGACCTTATCCATGGCATACCCGAAGCGTCGCGTTCGAGCTCTGGGGTTTGGAAGACTGACGGTAGTTACCGATATCGCCGTTTCACAGCAGCTATGGGAAAGAACCCCGGATGACGAACTGGACGGCACGATACGCGAGATCCGCGCGATTATTGCTTCTTGGCGGCGGGTGGCTGTGCGGCGCCAGCGCCGGTCGCAGTGACCACCGTGAGGCTGTTGTACCAGTCCTGTACAAAGGCTTCGAGGGCCTGAAATCGCGGCTCACCGAGCGAGGTTCGCAAGGCCTCAACGTGCTCCGCAATCACGCGATCGCGGCGCGCCTTCAGCTCGGTCAGGCGTTGGTCCATCCAATCTTCCTGCTCCTCGCCTGATTCCACGAAACGTATGCGCGCCTCCAACACCACCGGCCTGTCGTCTAGGGGCTGCAACTTGGAATCGCAATCGGCAGCTACATTGTTGAGGATGGCCATCTCCGCGTCCGTCAGGTCGCTCTCGAAGGTGAAAGGCGTTCGGGGATTGGAGTGTGACACTCGCTCAAGGAAGAGCTGAAGGATCTGGACGGGGTCGGCAGGTCCGCGCGGGCGAGTCTCGCTCTTCTTGATTGCAATCTGGCAGACGCCCGGAGAAAAGCCCATAAGCCCAAGCGCGATTGCGAAAGGGAGTAGGCTCCGCATATTACCCCTCCTCTGAGGCAGTATACTACCTCGAACCACTGTAGCGGCCGCACCGGAATCAGCTTGAGTTCTTGATCGCCGCTCCCCCACCCCGCCAAAGCCCTGTACGGTTCCCTCCGGCCCGGGGATCCTGATGAGGCAATCTGAGAACCCTGGCGCCCGGGCCACGCGAACCCCCGGCGCAAGGCTACCGGGTGTGCAACAACGGACTGCTGGCGCTGGCTGGAGCGGTCCCCTCGCTTTGCCGGACGAACCCCAATTGGTCACTGTAAAACGAGAACTTGGACTGGGGCCCTGGCTGCACCAG